>Ga0137306_100096_pt1 | contig 138577 bp, 119 predicted proteins | sample Inofroosms_March_FD_97187 | JGI IMG/M metagenome (GOLD analysis project Ga0137306, IMG submission 97187) | Mouse cecal microbial communities from Vienna, Austria - N-Acetylneuraminic and N-Acetylglucosamine D2O microcosms_March | ecosystem: Host-associated > Mammals > Digestive system > Large... | reverse complement strand
CTGGGCCTGGATATTCAGCTTCTTATACCTTAGGCTGTCTGTACCGCCCCCCAAGTTCTTCCAGGTCGACAATACAAGGCCCTCGAAATGGTTTATGCCTTCCAAAGCCTCCCCGGCTTCTGTTATAGCGCCTGTGAAGGAAAGGCTATCCCCATCCAACAGCATCAGCCGTTTCTCGGAAACCAGCCTCCCGCTTCCTTCCCGGTAGGCGTAGGATACATCTGCCGTCGTCTTCCCTTTGTACACGGCAATCACATTTAGATTCACCAATTCGTGGTTCAGTTCCTCCTTCCCGTCAATCCCTGGCAGGTACCATTTTTCAAATTCCAGGCCATCCATCCCTTCCGGCCCTTCTAAGGATGCCAGCGCATCGTTGATGGTAGTCCCTTTCTTATATGTCCTGGAAACGGTTTTGGAGGCTTCCTCCCCGTTTTCATCCAGATACCTCGTATGCCATGACACCAGGCAGTCGCTGTACTTTGCCTCTATCATTGCATAGCCGGTATCCTGCACCTTCGCCGCCGCATCAACAGGGCCGTCCAATTCCAGCCCGGTAAAAAGCCCTTCATCCGCATCCTCCGGCATGGCAAGGGAATCCAGCAGGTCCCCATAGGTCGCTTCCCGGTCCACAAACTGGGGCATCATTACCATTTTTATCCCTTCGTCTTTGCTTACATAAGTGAGGACCACATTTACGCAGGCTTTGTCATAGGAAAGGGTAAAATTATAGGACGATCTGGAGGCATCCCTGAAAAACAGTTCCGTGTCGCCGTCTATCCCCTGCTCGGAGGATCCCAGCCGGCATGTCATATTTACCCCTTCCGCAGGCAGTGGCGGCCATATTTTAAGGTCTTTTAAGGAACCCCTCCGCGGGGCATTTTCCAATGTTTCGTTATCCATTAGATAGCCGTATAAAAAGCTGCCGTCTGCCTGGGGCACTAACCCGTATAGGGAGACAACGATGTCCTCCACATCTTCCCTGTAAGTTTTATCGGTCTCTACCTTATAGTACCAGGGGCTGGTGGATTGCCAGTCCGGCTTGAAGTCCGATAAGTGGGTACGGTTTCCTTTTAAATCACCTATTACCAAATCGGTAAGCATCCATTCGCATGGATATGTATCATCGGTTATCAAAATGCGCCCTTTATATTCCTTGGTATCCGCATTGTAACGTAAAGTAATATCCCCATAGATAGAGACATTTGATACTTGAGGATAAAAATAAGCATCTGCCATAGTATTGGGATTTTCTTCCTTTACTTTTACAGTTATTGTAATACTATCGCCCGGGTAAACCAGCTGCCCGTTTTTGTCAATCGTAATGCTTTCAATGACAGGCGCTTCCGTATCATTTAAATACCCTTCCGGGTCTACGTTAAAATACCACGGACGGGAAGTATCCCAATCCGGCCGAAAGTCCGACAAGGATGTGCTGTTCCCGTTGGTATCTGATAGGCTCAAGGAAGTCAGCTCCCATTTTGCAGGGCGGATATTCTGTGAAATATTAATACTTCCTGTATACTCCATAGTATTTTTATTTAAATATAAATAGGCATAAATTCCCGAAGCTCCTGAATCCTTCGGATAAAAGTACACTCTCATTGAACTAGATGGATTTTTTTCATCCACTTTTACTTTGATGGTCACTGTCTCCCCAGCTTTTACCATTTGCCCGTTTTTGTCAATGGTTATGCTCTGAATCACTGGTTTATCATCGTCATAATCATCATTGATAACCGTAAACTTTAAGTCTTTATCCGGTTCAATCTGTTCCGGATAAAAATACTGGTAATCATCATCTACATATATCCGGACATAATTCCATTTCCATTCCGATGGATAAGTTTCATTTGTAATCGTATAAGTGCCTGTCAGTGTTTTGGATGTTGGATCATAGGCCATTCTTACAAATTCTGAAATCCAGGATCCATTCTTTGACGTATGCAAAAACATATGCCCATAATTTTCAGGTTCCACCCCTTCGTATTCTACATGGGCTGTATATGTCACCGTATCCCCCACCCTCAGCTTCCCGTCCGCATTGGAAGCATTTTTCTGCATCTGGAAATTGGAGACCGTTGCTGTTCCGTTTTTCTTATATGCAAATGAAAATGTATAACGATATTCACCATCTTCCATAATAGGATAGTCTACATAATTATCCCTCTTATCTACAAGCCGGATTTGGGAAATGTAGTATTCACCCTCATATCCTGTAAAATTGCTGCAGGCAAGCGTTCCTGTATACAGTTTTCCGCTGCTATGTTGAAACGGTACACTCCTTGTATAGGACGACCCATTCCTCCTGTTTATTAGAACCATAACCTTGTCAATATCCCCGTCCGCATCATAGGCCTGCATTTTGAAATGAAGAGTGTCATTTTGATTTAGCGCCTGCCCATTCTCTTCAAATTCAAACCCTTCGATGACAGGCTGGTTAATATCGTAACCGGCAGGCATAATCAAAGAATCGCCTGGTGGCAATATATTGCCGGAGACTGTGCCTAACAGCCCCCCTGCCGCATTTGGGTTTCCCGGTAACTCTTCTGATCCTTCGCCTTCCGCCGGGGCTTTTATCCCTGTTCCCGGCAATGCTCCCTGCGTTTCCATTCCTTCATCCTTTTGCATCTCACTTTCTGCTCCACGGTCAATCCCCTCTGCCGCCGTACCCTGCATTGGAAATACCGTCGCTGCTACTATGGACGCTGCCAGCAAAATCCCTAACCATTTTCTCCCGGACTGTTTCATCCATGATACCTCCTTTGTAAAATACATCATTTGAAATCGAATAGGGAGGCTCCCCCTTTTCGATTTGCACCTATAAAGTAAATCCATTTGCTATAATTATACTTTGTTTTTATAAAAATGGAAGTAATTACCAAATATTCTTTTAACCTTTTAATATTATTTTTTAAAATATTTTTCCACATTCCTCCCTGATATTATCAAGGATTTTGCTTGCGGAATCCACTGCCCGCAATGCCGTCTATGAAAATGGATTCCCGTGGGCGACGAGCCAGGTGGGTAGCACATTTGGCGACTATCGCGAGGGTCATATACCCCGCTGCTTGGCAGCGTTGCAAGTTTGATGCTCCGTTGCTTGCCGCAGGGTTGTTAAATTACGTAAGGGAAAAGAAAAAGAATAGTGTAGGAATAGAAGGGGATGTGGTATAATATGGATAGACGTTATGTCTGCACCAGAGCATAACACATTAGGGTACGGGTGTATCAGGGCGTAAACGCGCTGATGCATAGGCAATGAAAAACGATGGATTGGCATAGGTTTTACCGGAAGGAGAAGGGCAATAGGGTAAGATATGCGGTAAGGAAGGATTGGGTTATGGATAAGATTGGAAAGATTAAGAAGCTATGTGAAGAGAAACAAATCCGTATGATAGACTTTAAGATGACGGATATCGACGGCCGATGGAGGCATATTACGATTCCCGTGGAGCGTTTCGGGGAGGATACCTTCACCTATGGCATTGGATTTGACGGCTCTAATTATGGATATGCCCCTATTGAAAAGAGCGATATGGTTTTTCTGCCGGATGCGGAAACCGCGTATGTGGATCCGTTTGCGGCGGTTCCCACATTGACGATGTGTGGGAATGTATGCACGATAGGGAAAGGGGAAAACAAGCCGTTTGACCAGTATCCGAAGAATGTAAGCCTGCGGGCAATGGAATATATGAAGGAAAGCGGTATTGCGGATCGGATGGTAATCGGGCCCGAATTTGAATTTTATTTGTTTGACAGCGCCCGTTATGAGGTAACGCCGCAGCAATGCGGGTACCGGATTGACACAAGGCAGGCGGACTGGAACTGCAGCCTGGATACAGCAGGCAACAACGGGTATGAGGTGCCTTATAAGGGCGGTTATCATGTGGCGGCGCCACAGGATGTGGGCTATGATTTGCGCAGCCGGATGTGTATGATGATGGAAGATTGGGGCATTAAAGTAAAATATCATCATCATGAAGTAGGTGGGCCCGGACAGATGGAAATAGAGGTAGAGCTGGCGGATATGCCTGCTATGGCAGACAATACCATGATTATCAAATATATTATTAAAAATATGGCGGCGCAGGAGGGCAAGACAGCTACCTTCCTTCCGAAACCGATTTATCAGGAAGCGGGGAGCGGTATGCATGTGCATATGCTGCTGCTCAAAGACGGGAAGCCTTTGTTTTACGACAAGGAAGGCTATTCCGGGTTGAGCCGGACAGCCCATTATTTTATTGGCGGTCTGCTGAAACATATCGCATCTTTGTGTGCGTTCACGAATCCGTCTACCAATTCCTTTAAACGGCTTGTTCCGGGATACGAAGCGCCGGTAACGATTGGTTATGCGACTTCAAACAGAAGCGCCGTTATACGTATTCCGGCATATGCCAAATCGCCGGAAACAAAGAGGTTTGAGCTGCGCAACCCGGACGCAACGGCAAATCCTTATTATGCGTATGCCGCAATTTTAATGGCAGGGCTGGACGGCATTGAAAACCAGATTGACCCCGCAGAAAACGGCTGGGGCCCTTATGATTTCAACTTATATACTTTATCGGAAGAGGAGCAGAAGAAAATCAAAGGGCTGCCCAAATCTTTGGGAGAAGCTTTGGACGCATTGGAAGCGGACCATGAGTATCTGACAAAGGGAGGTGTGTTCCCGCAACGTTTAATTGATGTGTGGGTAGCGCGCAAGAGGGCGGAATTAAAGAAGCTGGAGCAGATTCCGAACCCGGCGGAATTTAAAATGTACTATGATTTGTAAAAGAAATTGGTAAGGCAGAGGGCAGTATGGCGAATATGACAAAGCTGGCTTTGGAGGCGTCGCTGAAAAAGCTTCTTATGCATAAGCAATTGGACAAAATAACAATCAACGATTTAACGGATGACTGCGGTATCAGCCGGATGACTTTTTATTACCACTTTAAGGATATCTATGATTTGGTTGAGTGGGTATGCGTGGAAGATGGGAAAAGGGCCTTGCAGGGAAAGAAAACGTATGATACATGGCAGGAAGGGATATGCCAGATATTCGAGGCGGTAATTGAGAATAAGCCCTTTATCCTGAATGTATACCGGTGCGTCAGCCGGGAGAGGATTGAGAGCTATTTGTACAAACTTACCTATGGCTTGATTTCGGGCGTAGTAGAGGAGAAGAGCCAGGGAAGCAGCCTGGAAGCGGAAGATAAAGTATTTATTGCAGAGTTTTATAAATATGGATTTGTAGGGATTATGCTTGATTGGATTGGGGGCGGGATGAAAGGCGACTATAAAGGGCTTGTGGAAAAGATGAGTATTGCGCTTCGCGGGAATATTACCAACTCCATCCATAACTTTGAACAAGTGAAGAAAGATTGAGTGCCGGAATTATTTTTAACAAAACGGGCGGAATGATAAGTTTTTTATCATCCCGCCTGTTTTGTAAGTGGCAGGGGGGAAAAGAAAGGGGTAATATGAGTCCATGACAAAGGAAAGGAGATATGGACATGGCAAGTAAAAAGAATATAGGAATCGGTATGGCAGCAATAGCGGCAGGAGCGGGAGCGGCGGCAGTCGTGGCAAAAAAGAACAAAAGGGGAGAAAAAAAGGAAAATCAGGGAGCGGCAGCCGTAAAACGGCAGGAGCAGGAATATAGGAATACGGAAATCGGGAAACAGGAAAAGAATGAAAAAGGGATTTATTATACGAATGGAAATTATGAAGCTTTTGCAAGACCCCGGAAGCCGGAGGGAGTGGATGAGAAAAATGCATATTTGGTAGGGGGCGGTCTGGCTTCTTTGGCAGCGGCTTGTTTCTTAGTACGCGACGGGCAGATGCCGGGTTCCCACATTCATATATTAGAGGCGATGGATATTGCAGGGGGAGCCTGCGACGGCATTTTTGATGCTACAAGGGGATATATCATGCGCGGCGGAAGGGAGATGGAAGACCATTTTGAGTGCCTTTGGGATTTGTTCCGGAGCATTCCTTCTCTGGAAACGCCGGGAGCATCCGTATTGGACGAATATTATTGGCTGAACAAGGAAGATCCGAATTATTCTTTGTGCCGTGCAACCGTAAACAGGGGAGAAGATGCCCATACGGACGGGAAGTTCAACTTAAGCCAGAAGGGCTGCATGGAAATTATGAAGTTGTTTATGACCAGGGATGAAGACTTGTATGATAAGACGATTGAAGATGTTTTTGACGAGGAAGTGTTTGATTCTACTTTCTGGTTGTATTGGAGGACAATGTTTGCATTTGAAAACTGGCATAGCGCTTTGGAGATGAAGCTTTATTTCCAGCGGTTTATCCACCATATTGCTGGGCTGCCGGATTTCAGCGCATTGAAGTTCACAAAGTATAACCAATATGAATCATTGATACTGCCTATGCAGAAATATCTGGAAGAGGCGGGCGTGGACTTCCAGTTCAATACGGAAGTGACAAATGTAATTTTTGAATTTAAAAACAACAATAAAATTGCGAAAGCATTGGAGTGCAGGATAAAGGGCGTGGAAAAAGGAATCATGCTGACGGAAAACGACCTTGTATTTGTCACTAACGGAAGCTGTACGGAAGGCACTATATATGGGGATCAAAACCATGCCCCTAATGGGGATGCGGAAGTAAGGACCAGCGGCTGTTGGAACTTGTGGAAAAATATTGCGAAGCAGGATAAGGCATTCGGGCATCCTGAAAAATTCTGCTCGGATGTAGCAAAGACAAATTGGGAATCAGCCACTGTGACCACATTGGATGACAAAATTCTTCCTTATATTACCAACATCTGCAAACGTGACCCGAAAAGCGGCAAAGTGGTGACCGGAGGGATTGTAAGCTGTCAGGATTCCAGTTGGTTGATGAGCTGGACGATTAACCGGCAGGGGCAATTTAAGGAGCAGGATAAAGATAAGGTATGCGTCTGGGTATATGGATTGTTTACGGACGTACCGGGCGATTTTATCAAAAAGCCTATGAAAGAGTGTACCGGAAAAGAAATTACGGAAGAATGGCTTTACCATCTGGGCGTTCCGGAAGAACAGATTCCGGAACTGGCCGAAAACAGTGCAGTTTGTGTTCCGACCATGATGCCCTATATTACGGCATTTTTCATGCCAAGGGCAAAAGGGGACAGGCCGGATGTTATTCCGGATGGCTGTGTGAACTTTGCTTTTTTGGGGCAATTTGCGCAGACGCCCAGGGATACGGTATTTACCACGGAGTATTCGGTAAGGACGGCTATGGAAGCGGTTTACGGATTGCTTCATGTGGACAGGGGTGTTCCGGAGGTATGGGGCAGCGTCTATGATATCCGCGAATTGCTGGGCAGCAGCGTAAAACTTATGGATGGCAAATCGCCTTTGGAAATTGAACTGCCCGCATTGTTGAATCCGCTGAAAAAACCGATTTTGCGCGTAGTGAAAGGAACGGTAGTGGAAAAAGTATTGCGCGATTATAATGTGTTAAAAGATGGGATGATTTAAACTTATCTTTTTCCGTTCTTGTGAAGAATGGGGTTGAAAAGCAAGGGCAACGAAATATAAAATGGCACGGCGGTCAGTGGGATAATGACCGCCGTGTTGCGTTATCCTGAAAGCGGAAATAATCGGGCCTATGGCGAGACTGGGTGTATTCAAACATTATCCCGTCGCTGTTATAGGTCTGGCTACTGACAACAGCGAGACAGTTATAATCGCCAAGATTAAGATATTTTTCATCTATTTGAGTCATTTTTTCTACGGTCATAATGCGCTTGCTAGTGACAATGGAAATGTGCAAGGTGTTTTCCAGATATTCATAAATGGAATTTTCCGCAATTTCCGGAGTCAGGGAAGTGACTACATCCTTTAAAAAGTAATTATGGTTGAGGATTAAGGCCTTATCATCCAAATAATGAAGGCGCTGTAGATAGTAAAGGCGGGAACCGGGTGCAAACCCGGTTTTTTTTGCAATTTTCCCATCGGCGGTCAGTTCGGTAAAACAGATGACCTTCGTAATGGGGGTTTGATGATTGCGCAGAGCGGATTCTTTGAAAGATTCGATTCCTCCCAGAGTGAAAGAAGCCTGCTGGGTTGGTACAAAGATATTGCGTACGCCTTTTCCCTGCATGGTTTGGACATAGCCGTCCATGACAAGGGTGCTGATGGCGCGGCGGACGGTATTGCGGGAACATCCGTAATTGAGGATTAACTGGTTTTCGGAAGGAAGAAGTTCCTGAAATTCATATTCCCCGTTTTCAATTCTGGCTTTTAAGTCTTTATAGATGTCGTTATATTTGGCTTTTGGCATAGGAAAACCCCCCGTTGTCCTTGTTTAAACATTATGGTTTTATTATAGTGCATGGGATTTTTTTGTCAATGGAGCCCTTGAAAGTAATATTTCCATAAAAGTGTTGACATGTTTAAACAAGTGTGGTATAAATAGAACATAGAACTTGTTTGAACAAGTTTAGGCGGTTATTTTATTTGAAGGAGGATAACTTATGGGTAGATATGCGGAGGACGCGAAAGAGCTTCTTAGCTTAGTGGGGGGAAAGGGAAACATTGCGGCAGTGTCACATTGTATGACACGTATGCGCTTTGCTTTGAATGACCCTGCAAAAGCAGATATAAAAAAGATAGAAGCGATGAAAGTAGTGAAGGGGAGCTTTACCCAATCCGGGCAGTTCCAAGTAATCATCGGGAATACGGTGTCGGATTTCTATAATGATTTTGTGGCGGTAGCGGGGATTGAAGGGGTATCTAAAGATGCGGTAAAACAGGCTGCAAAACAAAATCAGAATGTACTGCAGAGGATTGTAACGGCACTGGCGGAAATATTCGCCCCGCTGATTCCGGCAATTATTACAGGGGGTTTGATTTTAGGGTTTAGGAACTGTATCGACAGTTTGTACTTATTCGAGAATGGAACGAAAACATTATGCGATATCAGCCAGTTTTGGGCGGGGATTGATAGTTTTCTCTGGCTGATAGGGGAAGCGGTGTTTCATATGCTGCCGGTAGGCATCTGCTGGTCGGTGACGAAGAAAATGGGTACCACCCAAATGCTTGGCATTGTCCTTGGGCTTACACTTGTATCGGGGCAGCTGCTGAATGCTTATGCGGTGGCAGGAACTGCGGCGGGGGATATCCCGGTATGGGATTTCGGCGGATTTCAGGTAAATATGATTGGCTATCAGGCGCAGGTAATACCGGCTATTTTGGCTGCGTTTACATTGGTATATTTGGAGAGGTTTTTCCGTAAGATAACACCGCAGGTGGTTTCCATGATAGTGGTGCCGTTCTGCAGCTTGCTGCTTTCGGTAATCGCAGCGCACTTCGTCCTTGGGCCCATTGGATGGAAAATAGGTTCTGTCATTTCTTCCGTAGTGTATGCAGGGATTACAGGCTCGTTTAAAGTAATTTTCGGTGCAATTTTCGGCTTTGTATATGCGCCCCTTGTCATCACAGGGCTTCACCATATGTCCAATGCCATTGATTTGCAGCTTATAGCGGATTACGGTGGAACCATGTTGTGGCCTATGATTGCATTATCTAATATTGCACAAGGGTCTGCAGTCCTTGGCATGATTGCCCTGCAAAGGAAAGATGCGGAGGCGCAGGAAGTAAACGTACCGGCTTGTATTTCTTGTTATCTTGGCGTGACGGAACCTGCCATTTTCGGTGTAAATTTAAAATTTGCTTATCCTTTTGTCTGCGGTATGATAGGTTCTGCCTGTGCGGCAATCGTTTGTGTGGCTACGGGAACTACGGCAAATGCAATCGGGGTCGGAGGGCTGCCGGGGATTTTGTCCATCCAGCCTAAGTATATGGCAAGCTTTGCAATATGCATGGCAATTGCTGCAGGCGTACCGTTCCTTCTTACCGTTATGGCTGGAAAGCGTAAAATGGCAGCTTCGGAAACAAGCGGAAAGGGCGTGGGGGAATGGACAGCTTTTTTGAGCGGCGAGGTAATTGAACTGAAAGAAGTAGGCGACGGAGTTTTTTCTGAAGGGATAATGGGGGAAGGGCTTGCAATCGTGCCGGAAAATGATACTCTTTATGCGCCGGCAGAAGGCGTTATATCGGTATTGATGGACGAATCCCGCCATGCCTGCGGCATGAAACTGGAAAACGGCATGGAAATCCTGCTCCATGTAGGGATTGATACGGTAGATATGAAGGGCGACGGATTTGAATATATGGTAAAAGAAGGGGAAAAAGTAGCAGCGGGGACTCCGCTTATCCGGTTTAGCAAAGAAAAAATCAAAGCAGCAGGGCATCCTGCTACAACAGTGTGCATTATTACGGAGCCGGGAGAATGGAAAAAGTTTTCTTTCCATACGGGAATCCATGCTTCGGCCGGAAAAACGGCTGTGGTAACTTTGGGCGAATAAAAAACAACCGGGGATAAAAAGGTTTTGGCTCTATAAAGTCAGGATATCGGATAATGGAAGATGGGCAAAACCGGTTTATGGATAAAACAATAAATAGAATGAATCATATAGAACGAATAAATAGAACGATAGATAGAACGATAAGTAAAACGATAAGTAAAACAATAAGTAAAACAATAATCAGGGGCAGATTACGGCTTGAGGGTAATCTGCCCTTGTGCGGAATAACGGTATAACATCCGAATAAAAATGGGAACCATGCCGTAAAATTGATAAAAGGCATGGTTTATTTTTTCTATAGCGGGAACCGGGGGTATAATGTCAACTTCAGGTCAATCGCTTCTTTTTCCTCTTCCGGCAGTTCGTCTGAATGCTTGCTGACAGTCCTTGCAGTCTGTTGGAATGGGAAAGACAAAGCTTCCCGGATACTTCCCGGCGCTATGCGGTAGGCGGGTGTCAGGCTGTTGAGAATCAAAAAGGATATGGCAGCAGGAAGAACCAGCACGCAAAGTGCCCGTGTCTATTGTTTTCTATTTCTGTAATGATGGGCAATTGTCATCACAAACAGAAGAAGACACATAGGACAGATTACATATTTTCCATTGTTACGTAGAAGAATGACACATATGCCGCTGGCAACCAACCAGGCTGTATTGCGTAATGACAGGGGAAAAAGACGGATTTTCGGCAAAATCAGCGCAAAATATGATAAATAAAACAAAAAATGCGGAATAAATCACATCTTTTAAGACGAAACCCACAAATCCGATGATTAAGGGGGGAAAGGCTGTAGGCTGCCCATTGGAACCTGAGTATAAATACCGGCGCTTTCCGCTTTTCCAAATAATGTATCGTATAGGTAAAAATTAAGAGCATCGCAATGTACTGTAAGATAAGGGCAAAAAAGAGCCCGATATTATAGGAGTGGAACAACCATCCCCCCCAGTTGTGTACAAATTCCAATCAAGCAGGTATGTACGGGAGGGTGATGGGCTGTAAAAGGCTCATACCACATAAATTATACTAGCTGGGTTTCCGTATCGGGCGGAACACTTGCCGGATATGGCCTGGTGGGTGTCAATATGGAAGGGGGATTGTTTCCTATTCCATTTCCAATATTTCCCCATTTTACATAGTGCCTTTGAATTGGATAGTATCGATATGTGAACACTATTATTAAAATATTCTAAAGGTAATAATTAAAATCAAAAAGCAATACAAAAACAGGCAGGGAAAGCGATGATAAAATACGACCGGTTATGGGAAACCATGAAAGAAAAGGGAGTCAGCCAGTACAGCCTATATACTCATCACAATGTAAACCGTTCCCAAATCAACAGGCTAAAGCATAACAAAAACGTACAAACTAATACGATTGACAAACTATGCAATATTTTGCATTGTAATGTAGAAGACATTATGGAACACATCGACGATGATAACCGGTTTTGACACCCGAATCCATATAAGAAAGCCCTTCACCAGAAGGACGTAAATTAAGAAGTGTCGAAGACACCTTTAGAAAGGGATGCTATTGAGCCATAGCATCCCTTTACCAAAACAATTATTATTAATCTATAGAATTTAAATCTCCCCCGTTTGTTGCAATTACTTTCCGGTACCAGTCGAAGCTTTTCTTTTTATACCGGTTTAAAGTGCCCGTTCCGTCTTCATTGCGGTCAACGTAAATGAATCCGTACCGTTTTTTTAATTGTGCGGTGGAAGCGCTAACCACATCAATGCAGCCCCAAGCGGCATAGCCCATTACATCCACGCCCTCATCCAAGGCTTTTTCCACTTCGATAAGATGGTTTTTCAGATATTCAATCCGGTAATCATCATTTACCGTAAAACTGCCTTCCCCATCCTCTATTAGGGTATCGACTGCGCCCAAGCCGTTTTCAGCAATAAAAAGCGGTTTCTGGTAGCGGTCGTAGAAATAGTTGAGGGTGTAGCGCAGCCCGGAAGGGTCAATCTGCCATCCCCATTCGCTTTCCTGCAAATAGGGGTTTTTCACACCGCTGGTTAAGTTGCCGGCGCCTTTGCTGTATTGGGAACAATCGGCGGCGGTGCATTTGCTCATGTAGTAACTAAAGGAAACATAATCTACCGTATGGCGTAGAAGCTCTTTGTCGCCCGGCTCCATTTGGATATGGATGTTTTTCTCTTTCCACTTCTTTGTCATATAGGAAGGGTAATAACCTCTTGCCTGCACATCGGAAAAAAACATAACATTCCGGTCGGCTTCCATCATGGCAATCATATCTTCCGGTTTCGGTGTCATAGGATAACTTAAAGCACCGAGTACCATACATCCCATTTTAGCATCGGGAATCATTTCATGGAGCAGCTTAGTGGCCAAAGCGCTGGCCACAAATTCATGGTGGGCCGCCTGATATTTATCCTGTTCGGAAAGCTGGTCTTTTGGCGTCCAGATACCTGCGCCCATCAAAGGGAAATGCCATAAAGCATTGATTTCGTTGAATGTCATCCAATATTTCACCTTTTCTTTATAGCGGTCGAAAACCACCCGGCAGTACCGCTCAAAGAAACCAATCAGGCGGCGGTCGCGCCAGCCGTCATAAACTTTTGCAAGATGCAGAGGCGTTTCATAATGGGAAAGGGTTACCATAGGCTCTATGCCGTTTGCCTTACAGGCATCGAACACTTTGTCGTAAAAGGCAAGCCCTTTTTCGTTCGGCACCTCCTCATCGCCTTTGGGGAAAATCCGGCTCCAGGCAATGGACATACGGAATACTTTAAAGCCCATTTGGGCCAGCATACGGATATCTTCTTCATAGCGGTGATAAAAGTCGATGCCTACCAGTTTCAGGTTTTCTGGAACCGGCTCTTCCGAGACCGGTCCCATTACCCCCTTTGGCATAACATCTTGAATGGACAGGCCTTTGCCGTCCTCAAGGTATGCGCCTTCACATTGGTTGGCGGCTATGGCGCCGCCCCATAGAAAATTTTTTGGAAAACTCATAGAATACACGCTCCTGTCTTATTTGAGAACCGTAATTAACCCATTTCCGGCTTTTCCTTCTTGCTTTGCCAGAATATCCATGTAATCTGCCGTATTGCTTACCAATACGGGAGTAGTAATATCATAACCGGCTTTCCGGATAGCATCCATATCAAAGGAAATCAAAAGGTCGCCCTTTTTCACATGGTCGCCTTCCTTTGCATGGATTTGGAAATACTTCCCTTTCAATTCCACGGTATTTAAGCCAATATGGATTAACAATTCGATACCGTCTTTTGTCCTGATGCCAAGGGCATGGCCGGTATCGAATATAGAAATGATTTCCCCTTCCGAAGGTGCGTGTACCTCTCCCTTTTCGGGAACGACAGCAGCTCCCTTGCCCACGATTTCATTGGAAAAAACTTCATCCTGCACTTCGGATAAAGGGATAATTTTTCCTTCCAGAGGGGAATCTACAGTCAGCTTAATGCCTTCCGCTTTTACCGGTGTATTTTTTTTTTCTTCAATAGAGGAAACATCGTCCGTCTCTGCGTCTACCGGGTCGTCAAAGCCGATGATAAATGTTGCAATGGCAGTTACAACCATAGAGATAACGATAGTAATCGCCGCATTCATCACGTTGCCGAAGCCTTCCCCGCCGATATAAACGGGAAGGGCAAAAATACCTGCCGTAGTGGAAGAAAATGTATGGATGCCCGTGATGCCTGCGTATAAGCCTGCTGCACATCCGCCAATCATGGAAGCGTACAGAGGTTTTTTCAGCCTTAAGTTTACACCGTAAAGGGCGGGTTCGGTAATCCCCATCAATCCGGTTACGCCAGAGGAAAAGCCGAGCTGTTTCAAGTCTTTATTTTTTGATTTGATACCTACCACCAAAGCTGCGGTTCCTTGTGCAATATTGGAAGCCAACATACCGGGACCTAAAATCGTGCCGTAGCCCAATGTGGCATACTGGATGGTCTGGATAGGCGCAAAGCAGTAATGCATACCTGTCATAACGAAGAACGGGCAGAAAGTACCCATTAATACAGGGATAACCCATCCGGCATAGTCATTGAGCCAGTTGAAGCCGATAGCGATGACCTGGCCTACCAGATTGCCTAAAGGGCCGGCGATGGTGATGCCGATAATGCCGGTTACGATAATGGTTATCATCGGTGCAAGGAAAATTTTCACCGGTTTGGGCGATATTTTATTTGCAAATTTTTCGATGTAAGATTGTACCCATACAATCAACAGGATGGGTACTACACTTCCGCCATAGGAAATCATGGTAACCGGAATAAAACCGAAAAGATGGACAGGATCCCCCGTATTTAAGCCGGTAAAGCTGGAGTGCAGAAGGACTCCGGCCAAAACAGCGGAAACATAAGGGTTGCATTTAAAACGTTTTGCTGCCGAAAATGCCAGAATGAAGGGCATAAAGGAAAACAGCGCATCGCCGAAAGCGTTGAAAATCTGATAAGTCTGGGAACCAGGGTCAACCAGCTTTAAGGCTACCAGCAGGGCGAGAAGGGCCTTTATCATACCGGAACCTGCCAAAGCAGGGATAATCGGCTGGAAAATGGCTGTCAATGTGCCGAAGAATGCAGCGATAATCCCGTTTTTTTCCGTGCTGTCCGCTGCGGCATTTTCTTCAAATTTCCCTAATTTCTTTATTTCATCGCAGACATTACCCACATCTGTGCCGATGACAACTTGAAATTGGCCGTTTTTGGTTACTACCCCCTGAACGCCTTTCGTTTTTTTGATTGCTTCTACATCCGCCTTTTTTGCATCATTTAAGTTGAAACGCAGGCGTGTCATACAGTTTGTGACGCTTGCCACATTTTTTTCGCCGCCTACCAGTCTTAAAATCTCTGCGGCTGTTTTTTTGTAGTCCATACCATACCTCCATGTTTCATTTTATATAATTATATTTGGAAAGGAAATACGGCTTCTGCAGTAAGCCGCTGCTGCCGTTGGCCAAAAGATTAAGTGGCAGCAGGTGGTCATTCCTCAGTTCCCATTGTTGTAATCCTCCGGATATAGACGGCCAGATAAATCAATTCCTCTTCAGGAACGGCAATCTGATAGTCATCCCAGATGAATTTGGCGATTTTTTCCGCACATTCATAGCTGGATTGATACTGTGTCCGGATAAGGTTCTGGAAATCCAAATCGTTTCCGTCCAGCATTGTGTCGGTGAACAGGCGTTTGGCAAAAAATTTTAAGTGGGTGACAAACCGGACGAAGTGCAAAGAATCTTCATCAAAGTTCATATGGTATTGATAGCGTACGACGTTAATGATTTTATGGATAAGTTCGGTCATGCGCACGGAATCGTTGATGTCCTTATAGTCAAATTCCGCGTTTACAATATGCATGGCTATGGAACCGGCCTCGTCTTCAGGAAGCGTTTCACCGGTTTTTTCCGCAATTAAAGAAAGCCCGTATTTGGCTACTTCAAATTCTTTGGAATAGAAGTTCCGGATTTCCCACAAAAGCACGTTCTTAAATTCCAGTCCCTGTTTCATACGGGATACGGCAAAGGAAATGTGGTCGATAAGATGCAGGAGGATTGCTTCGTCCAATTCGGTTCCCAAGGCTTGCTGGGCGCGTTTCATAATGGCATCTGCGATTTCCATATAGACTTCCGGTGTCTGTGCCAATAAGGCATACAGCTTTCCCGTAATATTTTTGGACTTCAAAAAATACTCTTTTTCTACTTTGGAGGAATCCACTTCATCCCCTGCTTTGGTTTTGTAGCCGATGCCCTTGCCGACCAGAATCCGTTCCTGGTTGCGCTCGTTTCTGGCACATATGACATTGTTGTTAATTGCACTTTTGATTATCCATCTCCTTGGACTCATAGTTATCTCCCTCAAGAACCCCGGTTAAGTCGAATCTATAGTAAGCCGATTTGGCAAATATGCTGTTTACGGAAATAAAAAAAGACCCCGGTATTACATGCATAACAAAAAAACATGTAATATCAGGTCTTGCCTATAAAATAGTCACAAGCCTGTAGGAGCCATTCGTTCATTTCTGAATAAAACCATATCATATTGAACAAAAATTGTCAATCCGTTAATTGTATATTTGACTTGCGGTATTCGCTGGGCGCCATTCCCTTTTTATGGCGGAAAAGTTTGGAAAAATATAAAGCATCCACATAGCTGACCGAATGGGCAATGGTGCGGATGGATAAGTCAGTGTGTTTTAGCAGGATGCAGGCTTGGCGTATCCGGTAATCCAGCAGATAATCCTGAATAGAGATGCCGGTCATGGATTTAAATAACCGGGAGAGGTAGGAACGGTTAATGCTCAGATGATTGGCGATGTCTTGGATGGTAATTGGGTCGCAATAAGAACTTTCAATATATTTCAGGGCATTTTCGACATATCCGGTTTTTTTCCTGTTTTCTGCAGGATGCCTGCCCGGGAATTTTCTGGCTAAAAGGAACAGGTATTCATACATAATGCTGTTCATGATTAAGTCTTTGTTTTCCCCCATTTTATCCGCTTCAAACATTTTCTCATGGCATAGCCGCATCTGGTCATCCTGCCCATAATGGAACACAAGATTTTCTAAAAGGGAGGTGCGTTCCAGGTAGCTCTTGACCTTAATTCCCTGTATTCCAATCCAGGTATAGCTCCATGGCTGTTTCATATCCGCTTCATAATAAATAAGTTCCTCCGGGCATATGAGGAAAGCGTCGCCTGCCTTCAGATGAAAAAGCTTTCCTCTTGCTTTATAGATGCCAAAACCACTCAACACGTAGTGGATTAAATAACCATTACGCATTACCGGGCCATAGCTGTGCCCGGGAACGCAGTTTTCATAGCCGCAAGTGTAAATCATAGCATCTATATTCCTTGTAAAATCATTGGAAAAAATATAATCCTTCAACCCGTCATCTCCATTTCGTCACAAAAGCCAATAGTGAGGTCACATATTTCCATATAAAAACTATTATAAATGCCTATAATAAGAATTACAAGAGGAAAAAGCACAGGAAAAGGAGGAGAATAAAATGGATGCTAATAAGCGGCTGAGGTATGATAAAATTTCCGAAGAGCTTACAAAGTTAGTTGGCGGCAGGGAAAATATTCAAGGGGTGGCGCATTGCGCCACACGGCTGAGGATTGTTTTAAAGGACAATGATTTGGCGGATTTAAAAGCGATAGAGGATGTTGACCTTGCAAAGGGTGTATTTGTCGCAGGGGATCAGGTGCAGATTATTTTTGGGGCCGGACTGGTGAACGATGTTTATGCGGTGTTTGCGGAAAACAACAATATGAAAAATATGAGTTTGAGCGATTTGAAAACAGAGGCAAACAAGAAAATGAATCCTTTGCAAAGAGTGATTAAGGCATTGTCGGATGTTTTTGTGGATATCATGCCGGGGATTCTTGCAGCGGCGCTTCTTACCGGCCTTTCCGGTGTTTTGGGGAATATGGAGTTTGTCCGCGGGAATGATACTTTATACGGGATTAATACATTGATTAATATTGCTTCCGGTGCGATTTTCGGGTTTTTGCCTCTTGCGGTGGCATACAGCGCATGCAAAAGATTTGGCGGAAGGCCCATTCTGGGCATCGTGATGGGATGCATTATGTTGAGCAACAGCCTTGCGGATGCTTATGCTGCGGCACAGGGGACAGTAGAGGTCACAACTTTACATATATTTGGTCTTGGGGTAGAGCTTGTAGGTTTTCAGGGTGGTATTATAGTAGCTCTATTGATGGGGTTTGTTGCGGCGAAACTGGATCAGTTTTTTGAAAAAAAGGTGCCGGAAGTAATCCGTCTGCTTTTATCGCCATTGCTTACAACTCTGGTTGGCGCATTGCTTTTGTTTACGGTGATTGGACCGGTTGGAAGAGGTCTTTCATCTGGGATTACAAATGCTCTTGTCTGGATGACACAGAATCTGGGAGTATTTGGTTACAGTGTATTCTCCGGCCTGCAGCAGTTGGTGGTAATTACCGGTCTGCACCATATCTTTGGAGCTATTGAGGCTCAGCTTCTGGCTGATACGGGAAGGAACTTCTTAAATCCCTTGATGTCAGTAGCAATTATTGCCCAAGGAGGCGCTGTACTGGGATATTTGTTTCTCCACAAGAAAAATACTAAAATCAGGGAATTGTGTATCCCGAGTTTTGTGTCTGTATTATTTGGCATTACGGAACCGGCGCTGTTTGGTATTAATTTAAGGTATCGTTTCCCAATTATCGGTGGCTGTATCGGAGGCGCTTTAGGCGGTGTAGTAGTGTATCTTACTAATTTGGCGGCTGTTGGCTTCGGCACTACGGTAGTTCCCGGGATTGCCCTTGCCGACCCGGTGGGTAACGGATATGTCAATTATATTATTGCGCATGGTGTAGCGATAACGGGCGGTTTCCTTATGACTTTACTGTTAGGCAGGTTTATGGATAAACCACAGGAAGATAGTTCCGGTGCGGGTAACAATAAATTACAGGAAAAGTTGCAAATGGAGGAAACAGAGGAAAACCGGATAGCAGCGGAAGTTCCGGAGAAAGAGGAGTTCTACGGATATGCGAAAGGGCAGTTGATTGCTATGGAAGACGTAAAAGATGAAACTTTTGCAAATAAAGTGTTAGGAGACGGAACAGCAGTCCTTCCGGCAGAAGGAAAAGTCTATGCGCCGGCGGATGGCGTAATTCTCAGTGTATTTGATACAAAACATGCGATTTGCTTCCAAAGCAGTTGCGGAACGGAGTTATTGATTCATATCGGAGTGGATACAGTAAATTTGAAAGGGGAATTTTTTACGGTTCATGTAAAAGATGGGGATATTGTAAAAAAGGGTCAGCTTATGATAGAATTTGAGAAAGAGAAAATCGAAAAAGCAGGTTATGATACGGTTATTCCCATGATATTTACGGATTTGCCACAGGGAAGGACATTGGAAAAAACAGCGCCATGTGATATTGGGGTGGATACGGGGATTGTTGCCGTTTGTAAAAAATAAGAAATGAAAGGCATAAGAACTGGTATGGATAGGAAACTGATTTTTTTAGATATTGATGGAACATTGATTTCTGCCATGTCGGCGCCTTCTGCCCTTGCCGTGAAGGCGGTACGGGAAGCGAGGGAGAATGGGCATAAGGTTTTCTTGTGTACAGGAAGGAATATGCCAATTATCGGAAGGGATATTTTGGATATTGGGTTTGATGGAATAATATCCAGTGCCGGAGGGCATGTAGAGGTGGAAGGGAAAGTGTTGTTTGACAGTCTTCTCCCGGAAGAAACGGTTCAGGAATGCCTTTCCGTGTTTCATGAGCATGATATTTATTGTAGGATTGAAGGCCCGGAGGGGATTTATACCGACCCGCAGATGGAGGCGCTTTTAAAAGCTGCAAAGCCGGATGAAAGTAATTCGGAATTGATTCGTATGCAAAAAGAGATTGAAAAAGGGATTGGGATTCAGACGTATGACCAATATCCTAAAAAAGGGGCATATAAAATATGTTTTACCAGTACGACTTTGGAAGCGATTGAGAAAACGAAGCCTTATCTCGGGGATAGATTTGAATATGCCGTACATGTCTATAAGGGAAGCGTCTCTTGCTTTAATGGGGAAATTATAAGAAAGGGAATAGATAAGGGCAAGGGGATGGATATAATATGCCGTTATTTCGGGGCAGATGCAGAAGATACCGTCGCCTTCGGCGACAGCATGAATGATTATGGGATGATGAAGTATGCCCATATCAGTATAGCGATGGGGAACGCCTGCGACGAGCTGAAGGAAATGGCGGATATCGTCTGCGGGAATGTGGAGGACGACGGCATATATTATGAGATGAAACGGATGGGGGTTTTAGAATAAGGGCTAAGAATGTTTTTAAAGATAAGGCGGATGAAATACATCTTGTAATTAAGAACAGCATATGACATAATGGCATCAGGCATAGGAAGAAAGAACCCGTCGCGGCGAAAGTGGATCCCCTGAAAGTATACGAAGAACAATCAGAGGTTTTCCTTTAAAAACTACCTGTAGATTATGTGGAGGTGCTGGCATATATGAGTTATGGGAATGAATGGCTTCTTTTTGAGTCCGGAGACGATATAGATGAAATGGAACACAGGCAGCCGTCGGAAGAATTTTTGTTTTATCATGCGGTAGCCGGAGGAGATGTGAGGGCAGTAAGGGAAAACTGCGAAATGGGGAGGTTTGTAGAGAGCGATGGCGTAGGGATTTTGTCGAAAGACCCGGTAGTAAATCTGAAGTATCATTTCGTTATTACAACGGCAATGGTGACTCGCTTATGCAGACAGAACGGCATGGAGCTGGAACAGGCGTTTCGGCTGAGTGATTTTTATATTCAGAAACTGGATGATATTCATACAGTACAGGGAGTGCGGAAGCTGCATGATAAAATGGTATTGGATTATACAGAGAAAATGAACAGATACCTCAGGAAAGATACAAATTCCAGACATATTAATGCATGTAAGGAATATATATACTCCCATATTAAAGACAGAATCACCATCGAGGATCTGGCGGATGAGTTTGGTGTGTCTGCCAGCTATTTGTCCCGTTTATTTAAGAAGGAGACGGGCGTATCTGTAAGTGAATATATCCGTGAGCAGAAGATTGCGATAGCCAAAAACCTTCTGCGGTTCAGCGATTATTCCATGATTGAGATTGCAAACAGATTATCCTTCTCATCCCAGAGCCATTTTATACAGCAATTCAGGGAAACGGTGGGAGTAACGCCGAAAAAATACAGGGATGAAAATTATATGGTACAATGGAATACGGGGATACCGGATAATGGAAACGATACAGGAGCCGCCACATGAAAGTGGCAGCTCCTTTTGTAGCAATTTCTGTTGTAATAAGCTGACTTACGGAATGTAGCAGCATTTGCCGAACATAAGGATGGCTGACAAAGCCTGGAATCCGTTGTTTGGCGGTCAGAGTATAAGTTTAATTTCATTGTCTTCGTGCAGAAGTTCTGCAGGAATGTAATTGTCGAAAAGTTCCGTACCGTTCAGGATAAGCTTCGTGAAGCCGGATTCTTTTTGGTTTGGATTTTCTACCAGGATGTGGAGCTGTTTTCCCCGGAACTTCTTATGAATTTCAAATTTTTTCCAGCTTTTTGGGATGGATGGAGCCAGGCGGAGTCCCTGCAGATCAGGGCGGAGACCGAGGATTCCTTCCACGCATCCGACCATAACGGTGGAGGCGGTGCCGGTTAGCCAGTGGACGTGGGAACGGCCGAAGTGTTCGCTGGCTTTTCCCTCAGTGAATTGCCCATAACAGTAAGGTTCCAGACGACGGATATCCGCCCTGTCATTCTGGGCGGCAGGGGCGTTTTCCATAAAATAGGTAAAAGCCCTTTCTCCATGCCCGCACAGCGCTTCCGCCAGGATAAGCCATCCTTGGGACTGGGAAAAGATACCCGCGTTTTCTTTTGTTCCCTGGTTATAAATTACCGCCAGCGCACCCTCAAAGGCATGGGCATGATAAGGCGGATCCATCAAAATGGCCCCATACGGCGTATTCAAATATTGGTATACGTTATTTAATGCGGCATCCGACTGTTCTTTGGAGGCAAGCCCGCTGATTACCGCCCAGCTTTGCGGGTTCAGCCACATATTGGCTTCCGGATCCGACGCTGCGCCGATCTTGTCCCCGGCTTCTGTATACCCCCGGATAAAGCGGTCTTTGTCCCAGCATAGCTTCTGAATAAGGGCGCCGGTTTCTAAAAGCTTTTCGTCCAGGTAGCGGGTGTAATCCGTATCACCCTTATAATCGGAAAAACGCTTTAAAATAATCATAGAGTAATAAAACTGCATAGCAACGAAGGAGGATTCGCCTCCTGCGCCAAGGCGGAGGCAGTCATTCCAATCGGCATATAGCCCGGCTGGCATTCCGTGGCTTCCAAGATGGTCAAAAGAAAATTGCACGGCTCTCTTGAGATGCTCATAAACGCTGCCTTCCCCTTTGTTTGCAAATGGAATTACTTCGTCAAGGAATGCCGTATTTCCTGTTTCCGCGATGTATTTATAAACGGTAGGGAACAGCCAGAGCGCGTCGTCGGCCCGGTAGGCCGGATGCCCGGTTTCCTGAACATAGGAAGCATCGTCAGGCGTATCTTCATGACCGGGATTATGGGTAAATTTTACCAGTGGAAGCCCGCCGCCATTGTCAACCTGTGCCGAAAGCATAAAACGAATCTTTTCCAATGCCATTTCGGGGGCCAGATGGATGATGCCCTGGATATCCTGGACAGTATCGCGGTAGCCATAACCGTTGCGGAGCCCGCAATAGATGAAGGAGGCGGCCCGCGACCAGATAAAGGTCATGAAACAGTTGTAAGCATTCCATGTGTTTAGCATGGTGTTAAATTCCTGGCTGGGGGTGCTGACCGATAGATTCTCCAGTTTTTGGCTCCAGTCTTCTTTCAGCATTTTCAGTTCCTTGCGTATCCTTTGGTCCGTATTTTCATAGGAGCATATTATGGAATGCGCCTGCTCTGAGGGCTTCATGCCAAGAAGAAAAGCGACTGTCTTTGTTTCTCCTGGCAGCAATGTAATGCGGCAGGAGAGGGCTCCGCAGGAATTTTCATTATAGCTGGTGATATTGCCAAGATTTCCGGCTTCTACGCCCAGCGGATTGCCATATCCGCGGTATTTGCCGAGAAAGGAGGATTTGTCTCCACAATAGGAATCCGTTTCGGCACCGGCGAGGCCGAAGAAACGTTCGGTTACATTTTTCCTGTCCACTTGCCGGTCGGAGGGAAGCGCGTCCAGGTTTCCATGAATTTCCTGCATAATGCGGTTTTGGGAAAAGAGCGTCCGGGTAATGAACAGCGAGTATTGGAGATTGACCTGATCCTGTTCATAGTTGCTGTGATTGGTAAATTCCGCGTATCCGGTCAGAGTAAGATTCCGCGTTTTCCGGGAATGATTGCTGACGGTGAGCGACCATACTTCGTGGGATTGTCCGAAGGGAACATAATAAAGCGCTTCGGAGGAAATCCCGTCATATTCAGCTGTCATTTTGGTATATCCTATGCCGTGGCGGCATTCGCTCTTATAGAGTTCCAGATTTTTCCCAACGGGTTGCCAGGAAGCAGACCAGTAGTCTCCGGAATCGTTATCCCGAATATATATATAGCGTCCCGGCTGGTCGAAATGATTGAATACATAGCGCAATATCCGTCCATTTGCGCCGGACTGGGCAAAACTATAGCCGCCGGCATTGTTGGAAATGATCGCCCCGTATTCCGGCGAACCAAGGTAATTTACCCAGGGAGCCGGAGTGTCTGGCCGTTCAATTACATATTCCCGATTTTTATCATCAAAATATCCATATTTCATATTGTCATACCTGTCCTTTTTTATTTAGTAAATCTATAGAAGAGCCACGGTAACTTTATTTGTTCCGTCGGAGAGCGCAGAGAGCATTTCTTTTGGGATTATGGCATAAGAATGCTCGCGGATATCCAGTTTGATCCCATTGCAGGAAGCGGCGGATACGGTATAGGAACCATAGTCGAGGCCGGATTTGTTGATATAGGTAATGCATAGTTTTTTGCCGGCGAAGGAAAGGCAGATCGAGGCTGTTCCTTCGGTGTCAAACTGCCCGGCCAGAAGCTTCGGATATAGTACCAGATCGCCGGAAGAACCACGTACGCCGAAGGCCTCAGTGATCATAGTAAGCATATACCAGCTGGCAGCGCCAGTTAGATAGTGGTACATGCCGCGTCCGTCGCTGCGGAAATATTCGGGGATCCCCGGATAAATCCGGCTGGTTTCAAAGTGAAGGGCCGCGTCCGCAAGAGCTTTCAGAGCCTTCCATCCTTCCGCGGCAAATCCCCGGCGGTATAGTGCGTTGGCATACATGACGGTCATATGGGAGAATACGGCGCCGTTTTCTTTTTCTCCATATGCAAATCCAAACATGCGTCCCATATCGAATTTCAGTTCATGAAAATCGGTATTTAAGCGGTAGCCTCCAATTTCCGGTGAATAAAGATAGTGGTCGGCGCTTTTGGTTATTTTGGCAATTTGCTCCTGGTCGGCGATATGGCTCATGATGGAGAAGACTTGGCCGGTCAGCATCATGCGCACGTGATCCGGTTGGAAGCCGTCCACCGCGCGGCCGTGGTTATCGTAATAGCTGTTGAACCAGCCCTCCCGGTCCGGGCCTTCTATCCACTCCTGGCTTCGGATAAAATCGGTGAGCCAGACGGCTTTTTGCATCAGGTTGGAAGCCAGAGAGGAAAGGGCGACACGGATGCGCCTGCCGCTGATATGATGTTTGCATTGATTCATATATTTTTCCAGAGTCTTCTGTTTGGCGGCTATATCGCCAAAGACCGAGGCATCCATGTCCAACAGGGTTGTAATTTCTTCCAGAAGCTCTACGGACTGCCCTGGTCGCCGGAGGTCCAGCGATTGTATAATGGAGGCGAGATCCCTCAGGTTTCCGGCATATGCACAGGTAAAAGCGACGCTTTCCCCGCGTTCTGCCGCCATATCCAGGGCATCGTTCCAGTCCGCGTCTCTGAGACGGCAGATATTATGCTCTCCAACTTCGTAAAAAGCAGTAAGCTGCTGGATCAGAAGATGCTCCAGAATGCTTCCGGCATAGACAGATCCGTCTTCTGCCCGCTGCCGGCTGCCATATGCATCGTGCCAAAGCGTATCGGTGTCAGTGCCGCGCAATGCCTGGGCATCTTTAAAATAGGGAGCTTCTTTATATAAGATATCAATGTCACCAGTCTGGTCTATATAGAGTTTGGTTGTCATCAGGGGCCAGAGGGCGTGATCCATCCAGACGCGGGCAATGCCGTTTCTGTCCGCAAGGAAATTACCGTCCCCGTTTCCGATGATGGTAGCATTGGTTCCATCGATTCGGACGCCGCCGTAATTTTTGACAATCATTTCGCCGACATTCTGGGGATCCATCAGAAGCAGGGATAGGCAATCCTGCCAGAGATCGCGCCAGCCCCTGCCTCCGCGCCCGTAATCGTGATGAGGAAGAAAGGAGCAACCGAACAGGCGGCGCAGAAACGGCTGGAAGCTGATCCATTTCATCAGATGGTCAAAATCCGTATTGCCTGTATGAAATGCGACGTTTACTTTCTGCTCCCAATATTTTTTTGTTTTTTCCAGCTCCATATGTACCTTGGAGGAGGTGTCGTATTTAGATAAAATGTCAAAAATCTTTTCACGATCATCCTCCGCGCCGAGAAGAACAATGTATTCTGCGCTTTCGCCGGGAGAAAGGGTAATTGTTCCAAAGCGGAAAGCGCCCATAGCCTCTTTTCCGTCAAAGCGGCGGAAAGCAGGACATCCTTCCCGATGTTCGTATATGGATCGGGGATGGGTATAGGATCCGCCTTCGCCGATAAAATCCTCAACGGTTGGATAAAAACTTACAGGAGCGGCTCCGCTGCCTGTGCATCCCGATACGTAATATGTGCGGTAGTTCCTTTGATGCCCTCTTTCGTCAAAGGACATGGCAGGGCATACCAGTATGCTGTTTTCCGTTACTTCGATGCGGTGCAGGAGGGAAGTGACATGGCGGTGGTCCCGCAAGTTATCTGCGCTTCTTCCATATATAGGGATAGCAGAATAAGCAGTTATCGTCCGGCATGCTTCCGATTGGTTCCGAATAGCCACATGCATGACTTCTACGTTATTGTTATAAGGAATAAAAGAAGTTACCGTAGAGGCAATCTGGAATGTTTGTGAGGTTCTTTCCATAATATGCCACATAAATCCGGCCGTCAGTCTGCTTTTATCCTGGTCTGAGGAAAACTTGGCGGCTTCCTGTGCGGGGGAAGTCCCGGCGGCCGAGTAGATGCCGCCGTCATCAATCGCGCACCAGAAATTACGTACGGAACGGTTGTTGTGCAGATTTTCAACACTGACGGGTTCCAGAAGGAAGCTGTCCTGATTGAGTTTGGCATCGCCGCCAAGATTTGGCGTGATGGCGCTTTTCAATCCGGTTTCCGAGGCGAGCGGAAAGTACAGATAACTGGTGTTTTCTGGATTCTCCATTATAAAATTACCGTTTGTATTAATAAATTGCAGATGTTTCAATATAGCATCGTCCTCCTTTGCTGCTTTTTCTATATGATTAATGTGAGTTTATTATACAGGGGCATATATTTAATAAGAAATAAGAACCATGTGAAAAATATCAGATTCATGACATTAAATCTAAGAAGAAACTTTAATTCGTGTCATGAATCTGATATTTTGTTAAAAATTATAATATATCAAGAGTGGCAAGTAGACTATAATACATGAAAACGTGAGGGAGAAAGCTCACAAAATTAAGGAGGAGAAAAGTATGATAAAGAGAAGAGCAATCGCTGCCCTGCTCATTGCAAGCATGTGTGCCGGGACATTAGCCGGATGCGGCAATTCAGGACAGTCAGGAACGACAGGAGAGGGGAAGGTAATCAATATTTATTCATGGAATGATGAATTCCGGCAGAGAGTAGAAGCGGTTTATCCTGAAGTGGAGAAAACATCTGAAGACGGAACTGTAACGACATTAAAGGACGGAACGGAGATCCACTGGATTATTAACCCGAACCAGGATGGAGTTTACCAGCAGAAACTGGATGAGGCGCTTTTGAATCAGGCAGATGCTGCGGCGGATGATAAGATAGACATTTTCTTATCCGAGACGGATTATGTAAATAAATATACAGATGCGGATGCGGATGTGGCTATGCCGCTTGCTGATCTTGGAATTGATCCGGCTACAGATTTGAAAGACCAGTATGAGTTTACGAAAACAACGGCTTCTGATATGAACGGAGTGCAGAGGGGTTCCACATGGCAATGCTGCCCCGGACTGTTGGTATACCGCCGCGATATTGCGATGGACGTATTTGGGACGGATGATCCGGAGGCAATTGGAGAAAAGGTAAAAGACTGGGATACAATGAAGGCTACAGCAGAGGAGCTGAAGGCAAAAGGATATTATACGTTTGCTTCTTATGCGGATACCTTCCGGCTTTATGGAAACAGCATTGGAGATTCATGGGTAAAACAGGGAGAGACGGTAATCAACGTTGACCAGAAAATCATGGATTGGATCAGCGACTCGAAAGAATGGCTGGATGCAGGTTATCTGGATAAAACCGTGAAGGGGCAATGGAATGACGACTGGAACAAATCCATGGGATCTGCTTCCAAAGTCTTTGCATTCCTGTTTCCGGCATGGGGAATTGATTTCACTTTAAAGCCAAACTGGGATGGCGATGCAGGGGCATGGGCAGTAACCAATCCCCCTCAGGAATATAACTGGGGAGGTTCTTATGTCCACGCATGTACCGGAACGGATAACCCTGAGCATGTAAAAGATATCATTCTTGCGGTAACGGCTTCAGAAGATAACTTATTAAAGATTTCCAGGGATTATTCCGATTTTACGAATACGACAGTCGGTATGCAGAAGGCGGCCGGAGACGATACATTTTCTTCCGAATTCCTTGGCGGGCAGAACCCGTTCGTGTACTTTGCGCCGGTTGCAGAGAATATCAAAATTGCCCCGCTGTCCGCTTACGACCAGGGATGCGTGGAACTGATCCAGAATGCATTCAGTGATTATTTTCAGGGACTGGTTGAGTACGACAAAGCAAAAACAAATTTTGAAACGGCAATCAAGGAACGCTATCCGGATATCACGGAAATTCGCTGGCCGGACTAATTGAATGTAAAAAATCAAGGTCATCGGCCTGGCCGGTGACCTTGGTTAGAAAGGAATGATGTGCTATGAAGAAAAAGCAAAAAAGCATCAGCTATGCGAAATGGGGATACATTTTCATTCTTCCGTTTTTCCTGTGCTATTTCATTTTTTCGTTGATTCCATTGGCGGATACGATCCGGTATAGCTTTTTTGAATATTATCGTTCGGGAATCAAAGAAATCGGACCAACCTTTATTGGTATGGAGAATTATGGAAGTCTGCTGGAGTCCGATATGTTAAAGTATGGTGCAAATACTTTGATTTTATGGGTAATAGGATTTATTCCGCAGATTCTGATTGCGCTGCTTTTGGCGGTATGGTTTACGGATATCAGATTAAAAATACGTGGAAAACAATTTTTTAAAGTGGTTATTTATTTGCCGAACCTGATTATGGCATCCGCATTTGCCATGCTGTTTTTTACCATATTTTCCACAAATGGGCCGATTAATTCGATTTTAATGTCTTTGGGAGTAATCCATGAAAAAATTGATTTTATGGGATCGACGTTTGGCACCCGGTCATTGATAGGGTTCATGAACTTTCTGATGTGGTTTGGAAATACGACGATTATGCTGATGGCGGCCATTATGGGCATCAGCGTGGACGTTTTTGAAGCTGCTGAAATAGACGGATGCAGCGGTATAAGAAGGTTTTTCTCTATAATCCTGCCCCTGATACGGCCGATTCTTGCCTATACATTGATTACGGCGATTATTGGTGGGCTTCAGATGTTTGATGTTCCACAGATTCTGACAAATGGACAGGGAACTCCGGACCGTACGTCCATGACGCTCATCATGTTCCTGAACAGCCATTTGAAGAGCAAGAACTATGGCATGGCGGGCGCGTTATCCGTTTACCTGTTTATTGTCAGCGGAGCTTTGTGCTTTGTTGTATACAAGATGACAAATGGAAATGACGAGGATGGATCAAAAGCGGCGGCAAAACGGCGCGCAAAAGAAGAAAAGAGAAGGAGGAAATAGAGGTATGGAATCAAAAAAGCCAAATGCTTTGCGGAGCATTGTTGCACATTTAGTGCTGATTATTTTGTCGATCATGTGCCTGTTCTTCTTCTACATTTTAATTATTAATGCGACCCGGTCGCATGCAGATTTGCAGAAGGGGTTTTCGGCGCTTCCGGGAAAGGATTTTCTGGTCAATCTGAACAAAGTTGCGAATGACGGAACCTTCCCTATGTTCCGGGGGATTTTAAACAGTTTGGTAGTATCGGGTTTCTCGGCTGCACTTTGTACATACTTTTCGTCCTTGACGGCTTATGGGCTTTATGCGTATGACTTTAAACTGAAAAAAGTTGCGTTTACTTTTATTATGGCAATCCTCGTAATGCCGACGCAGGTTACGGCAATGGGATTCCTGCGGTTGATTACTAAGATGGGGATGTACGATTCGCTGCTCCCGCTCATTATACCATCGATTGCTTCGCCGGCGGTGTTCTACTTTATGTACAGCTATTTACAGTCATCCCTTCCGCTGTCTCTGGTGGAAGCGGCGAGGATTGACGGAAGCATGGAGTTCAGGACCTTTAATCAGATCGTGCTTCCGATTATGAAACCGGCTATTGCGGTACAGGCTATTTTCACTTTTGTAGGTTCATGGAATAACTATTTTGTTCCTGCGTTGATTATTCAGTCAAAGGATAAAATGACGGTGCCAATTTTGATTGCGACGCTCAGGGGGGCGGATTATATGAATTTTGACAGCGCAAAAATTTATATGATGATCATGGTGGCGATTGTTCCGATTGTTATTATTTATCTGCTTCTTTCCAAATATATTATCGCAGGGGTAACTCTTGGCGGTGTAAAAGAATAAGGTATAATTGCTGTTATAAGCTGTTATAAATGCCTCCGGCGTATTGTTGGATATGTATGCCTGCAAAATCGGCTCATATGCTGTTACAATACGCCAGGAGGCATAATGAGCATATAAGGACTAAATAAAAGGAGAACTATTATGGAAAAGAAAATCCGGGTGCATAGCGGAACATTGGATTCCCGTGTTACGCAGAGGGAAATAGAGCATGGACAACTGGCGCGGAAAATAGCGGCGGAGGGAATGGTGCTTTTAAAAAATGACGGCCTGCTTCCGCTGGACGCATCCATGCCTGTGGCTCTTTTGGGAAGCGGCGCGGTAAAGACTGTCAAAGGGGGTACAGGGTCCGGCGACGTGAATAGCCGGGAAAGTATTTCTATTTTTCAGGGGATGAAAGAAATCGGCGCCGTTTTGGTAAGCAGCGGATGGCTGGAAGAATATGGAAAATGCTATGATGCTGCAAGAAATGAATGGAAGAAAAAAATATTGGAGGATGCAAAGCATGTGGAAAATCCATTTGACGCGTATGCGGCAAATGCATTTGCCCTGCCGGAAGGTCGTCCGATTATGGATGAGGATGTAAGAGGGGCGGAAGCTGCTGTTTATGTCATAAGCAGGATATCCGGCGAAGGCAGGGATCGGCGCAGGGCAGAGGGGGATTACTATTTAAGCGAAAGAGAACGGGAGGATATTTTGTACCTGAGCGAAAAAAAAATTCCAACAGTGCTTGTCCTGAATGCCGGAGGGATTGTGGAGCTTACGGATATTTTGGAAGAGGCAGAATATATATCGGCAATTTTAAATATTTCCCAGGCGGGGCAGGAAGGGGGGCGCGCGGCCTCAGATGTATTATTTGGCAAAAAATTTCCGGGAGGAAGGCTGACAGCAACCTGGGCCAGACGGTATGAAGATTATCCGTGTGCGGACTCTTTCAGTTATTTGAACGGCGATTTGGAAAAAGAAGAGTATAAAGAAGGGATTTATGTAGGCTACCGATACTTTGACAGCTTTGGGGTAAAACCGTTGTTTCCCTTTGGATATGGACTTTCTTATACCACGTTTGAAATGGAATTTCTGGAAGGGAGAGTCCGGGAAAATGGGATGGAAATTGATGTGGAGGTACAAAATACAGGGGGGTATTATTCCGGTAGGGAAGTCGTGCAGGTGTATGTAACTTTGCCCGGGGCAGGGAGGAAGAAGGAATGCCGCCGTCTGGCGGGATTTGCGAAGACGCCGTTGCTTCAGCCTGGGGAAGCCTGTAGGCTGACGGTTTCTGTCGAACAAAAGCAGCTGGCAGTATTTTCCGAACAGGAAAGCGCATGGGTGATTGACAAAGGGGCGTATGGAATCTGGATCGGAGAGCATTCAGCGTCGCTCCGGCATGTGGCAACATTAAATGTCATGGAACATACAGTGATTGAACATACGAATCGGATTTGCCCGTTGCAGGAGACGCTTCAGGAGCCGGCGGGGAGCCATTGGGAGAAAGATGTGCAGGAAGCTTCTTCCGGAGAAGCAGAAGGCCAGGAGATTGCGGAATATGTATTTGTACCCGGCAAAGAAGAGCATAAAGACTGTATGCGATATCCTGCGGCGGACTGGCCTGCGGAGGATTTAATTCCTCTTCTATACGGTAACATTACGCAGAATACCAGTATGCTTGGTTCCGCAGGATGTCATGTGCCGGGTTCTGCTGGAGAGACTGCGGAAACTTTGGAAGAAAAATATGGCATACGTTCGCTGGTTATGGCGGATGGACCCGCAGGACTCAGGCTGAGGCAAAGCTATGAGGCGGATAGAGAGAGTGGCATAGTTTATGGGGCTGGAGTCCTGGGATGCTTGGAAAACGGTTTTTTGGAGCCGATGGAACACCATGAAGGCGCGGAAATATATTATCAGTTCTGTACCGCATTTCCGGTGGGCACATTAATGGCGCAGACTTGGGACGAGGAGCTTTTGAAGGAATTTGGCAGGGCGATAGCGGTGGAAATGAAGGAATTTTATGTGGATTTATGGCTGGCACCGGGAATGAATATTCAAAGGAACCCATTATGCGGGCGGAATTTTGAGTATTATTCCGAGGATCCCTTATTGTCAGGGATGATGGCGGCGGCGGTGACGGAAGGCGTGCAGAGCAGAAGGGGATGCGGAGTGACGCTGAAACATTTTGCATGTAATAACCAAGAGGACAACCGCATGGGCGTGGACGTCCACGTATCCGAAAAGGCATTGAGGGAAATATATCTCCGCGGATTTGAAATTGCGGTAAAACGAAGCGCGCCGATGGCCATGATGAGTTCTTATAATCTGGTGAATGGAATACATGCGGCGAACAATAAAGACCTGTGTACGGTGATTGCACGTAGGGAATGGGGATTTGACGGCGTAATTATGTCTGACTGGAATACGACTGTTCCAAAGGACGGAAGCATTCCGTGGAAGTGCGCCGCTGCGGGCAATGATATCATTATGCCGGGAAATACAGAGGACGAAAGAAGCATCAGGGAGGCGTATGAACAGGGCATGCTTTCGGAAAATGATATCAGGAGCAGCGCGGGCCGTGTGATAGAATTGGTACGGAAGTTAGCGTGAAAGAAATGAAGTTTTACTAAGGTCGCAAAAACGCAGCTTAAGAGAAACTAAATCTTTTCTCGAAAAATGCCTAAAATACGGCATTTTTCATCGGGAGGGGCGCATGAGCTGTACCGGTCAGGGTTCTTTCTCTTTTGCGGGATTATCCTTGAAATCTTAAACCCAAGATAGTATACTGGAAATAAAGATATGAAACCGTATGTAGCAGAGAGGAGGAACCAATGACTTACGAGGAGATAGTGGCAAATGTGAAGGAGGCATATGCCAGTGCCGATGCAAGCAAAGTGTCGGAGCATGTGGCATTCCAGTTTAACATAACCGGGGAGGGTGAAGGCGCTTTTTATGTGGAGATAAAAGACGGTAAAATCAACGTGGAGCCATATGAGTACCACGACCGTGATATTTTGGTAACGGCAAATGCGGATACCATTATTGGGCTGGCAAACGGTAAGATTGATCCGGTAAAAGCGTTTTTGATTGGCAAGCTTAAGGCGGAAGGGGATTTGGGGAAGGCGTCTTTTTTAAAGCAGCTTTCCGATAAGCCGGCGAAGAAGAAAAAATAAAATTCAGAAAAGATATCTTACGATAAAAAGGCTCCGTATTTGTGCGGAGCCTTTTGACATCCATTGTTTTTTCCAAGCGGTTTATGATATACTATATACCTAAATGCATAATCTATCTTTCGGGATAGAGTATAATGGATTGGAGGAGTACGGAAATGAAAGTTTATGAGATGATATTCAGCCCTACCGGAGGAACGAAAAAGGCGGCAGGCTTGTTTATGGATTCATTTTGCAGGGAGCGCACATACATAGATTTAACAAACAGAAAGGCGGATTTTTCTTCTTTTTCATTTGATAGGGAAGATATATGTGTGGCGGCGGTGCCTTCTTATGGCGGGCGGGTGCCGGAAATTGCCGTTTCCCGGTTAAAACAGATGAAAGGCAACGGAGCGAGGGCTGTCTTATTGGTGGTTTACGGAAACCGGGAATATGAAGATACTTTGCTGGAGTTAAGCGATGTGATGGAAGCGGCGGGTTTTAGCCCGGTGGCAGCGGTGGCGGCGGTGGCGGAACACTCGATTATGCATCAGTTTGCTGCCGGACGGCCGGATGAGGATGACGAGAAAGAATTAAAAGGTTTTGCGGAAGCAATCAGGAACTCGTTGGAACAAGGGGAGGATTCCCCAAAGCTGCACCTTCCGGGCAATCGGCCGTACAAGGAGTACCACGGCATCCCTATGAAGCCGAAAGCGGATAAGGAGTGTGTAAGATGCGGCATTTGCGCATCCATGTGCCCGGCAGGGGCAATACCGGAAGACGATCCAATGGAGACAAAAAAGGGGCAATGCATTTCCTGTATGCGTTGTATTGCAGTTTGCCCAAGGAAGGCCCGCAGCGTCAGCAAAGTGATGCTGGCGGCCAGTGTACAGAAACTAAAAAAGGCTTGCAGTGGACGTAAAAAGAACCAACTGTTCCAAGCGTTTTGACAGGTCTAGTAAGGTAGAAACGTGTCGGTAATAGCAGGAAAGGGGGATTTGATATTCATTAAATTTGGATGTATGGCTAAGGAGGAACGTTTATGGAGAAGATTCAAAACGCAGCAGAAAGTGGACAGAAGATGGCAGATGGAATGGCAGGGCAGGCGGTGACCAAGGAAAAACTGTGGGAGACCATAACGGCTTGGCAAGGCGAAACCATTTATACTGCCAAAGGGCTTCCTTTTACTTACCGGGTAAAAGGCGGGGAACTGTTTGCGGACAGGAAAAAGAAATCCATAACACGTGCCACCTTTGAGCAGGCATATCAAAAGATAATGGATGACGGGGAGCATAAGATTACCGGGCCCAAAAGTTTAAACTGCTTTGGGGCTCCGTATGTATGGGCGGTTTTTAAGGCTTTAGGGGTGGTTTGAAAAGAAAAGGTGGAAATCACAGCGGCCATTTGATATAGTGAAAGAAAGGAAACGGTAGAAATGGTTGGCAAAGAAGGTGGTTTAGTTTGAGAAGGGTAAAGTCGGCGCTGCATTGGGCGGTGGGGATATCTATGGTTTGGATATTGTTTGGCAGCCCGGGTTTTGTTTTTGCGGCTGCCGGAAATGAAAAGCCGGCGATGCCCAACATAGCGCAGGAGACCGTTGACGGCAGTGAAGAAGCGTCAAAATACGGCGGGTATAAACAGCGTTTTGAGGAAATCGAGTATCAAAACGATATTGCCGGTCGTGGTTTCGATGTGATAGAAGAACAGATATTCCCTATTGAAATGGGGGATTTTGGCGAAGTTTTTTTTATTCCGGCAATGGATGCGGAATATGACCGTTTAATCCTGCTTTTTGCCGGGGCAGATGGGGAGATTCTTTATAAGACCGAACAGTTGGAGACGAACAGCTGCAACAAAGGGCAGACCAGCCAGCCAAATATGGGGATTTCGGCAGTTTCCTTTCAGGATTTGAACGGGGATGGGCTGATGGACATCGTGCTGATTACTTCCTGCATCAAGGAAGAAGGGGATTACGCGGGGAAACTGTATAAAGTGGGGGATGTGCTTTTCCAGAACGAAGAGGGAACAGGATTCTACCGCGATTATCGGATTTCGGATAAAATCAACCGCTTTGGCATGAATAAGAGTATAGAGCTTATCACTGCTTTCGTAAAGGATGGGGATTCTACGGAGTTCTTATATACAGCGGCAACTTTGGAGGAATTGCAAAAGGCAGGGCTTCGGATTATTTCGGAACAGTGTTATTTCAGGAATTTTGAAAAACTGGGGAGGCTTCAGGTTGTTCCCGGAATGTACAGTATAGCGGATTATAATATTTTTATGATTTATCTTGTCAATGAGCAAGGATATATTGTATGGAGCCTTCAGCCTATGGGGGAATACGATAACCTGTATGCATTGAAGGGGATTAATTGCCGGGATATTGACGGGGACGGGCTGAAAGATATTATAGTGTTGGCGCGCTATAGTTATGAGGGCAATGGGCATGAGCTGATTGTAAAAAGCGATTATGCCGTTTACTATCAGCGGACAGGAGGCTTTTCGGCGGATACGGAGATAAAGGGCGCTTACCGGTGCGGGGAAGAAGATACGATGGAAGAAGTGGTAGAAAATGCACGGGCTTATTGGGGGTGGAAATCGGAGAAATGATACGGATATTGATTGTGGATGATGAAAAGGCGATTTGCGATTTGATTGATTTAAACTTGTCTTCGGCAGGATATCACTGTGTTTCCGTGCAGGATGGCCTGGAAGCAATCAATCGGATTGAGCAAGAAAATTTTGATTTGATTCTTTTAGATATTATGCTTCCCGGGGCCGATGGCTATGATGTTATGGATTATATCCGGCCTTTTGGCGTACCGGTTATTTTTATTACGGCAAAGCATGAGGTAAAAGACAAGGTAAAAGGTTTGAAGCTGGGGGCGGACGATTATTTGGTAAAGCCCTTTGATGTAGTGGAGCTGGTTGCCAGAGTGGAGGCTGTCTTGCGGCGCTACAACAAAACGGAACAACATCTGACAGCGGGGGATGTGGTGGTGGATGTAGAAGCCAGAAGGGTAACAAAAAACGGTAAGCCGGTAGTTTTGACAAACAAAGAGTTTGGGCTGCTTTTACTTTTTATTAAAAATAAAAACGTGGCATTGTTCAGGGAGAAGCTGTATGAAGCGGTTTGGGAAGGCGAATATTTCGGGGACAGCCGGACGTTGGACCTCCATGTGCAGCGTCTGAGGAAGAAACTGGGATGGGAACATAATCTGGTGGCGGTATATAAAGTAGGATACCGCTTAGAGGTACCGCAATGAAATTTTCTTTAAAACTTCTGCTGTGGACTATTATCGTTATGGCGGTAGCATTGGGGTTCAGCGGGTATTTTTTCGTCAATTATGTATTTGAAACATCGTTAGCCAGGGAAGTGGAGCAGGCATTGGACGAAAACAGTATCCTAAGCTTTGCGTTTGAAACGGCGGCTCTTAATGTACCCGCAAAATATAATATTTTACAGGACAATACGATAGAGGAAATCGCATCGAATCTGGAGACGGGCGGGCATGGAACCAGCCGTCTTTTAAGGATTTCGGATGAAAACAGGAAGATTTTGTATGCAAGCGATGGATTTGAAGCGGACGGAGCCTTATTGGAGCAGACAGATAAAAGCACAAAAACCTATCGGGTAATCAAAATGTCAGAAGGGTATTACGTGCAGACGGGGGCGACGGTGGATACTTTGGACAGAATCCTTTATCTGGAGACCATGCGGGATATTTCGGATGTGTTCAGGGAGAGGGAATTGGGGTTTTCCGTATACCGCAGGGTGACGATAGCCATGCTGATAGCAGGGACTCTTATTATGCATTTCATTTCCTCGTGGCTGACAAAGCCTATCCGTTTGCTGACAAAAGCCACGAAACGGATGGCGGCAGGAGATTATTCCTACAGGGCCAGACAGGTCAGCGACGATGAGCTGGGGCTGCTGACAAAAGACTTCAATGATATGGCCAATACATTGGAAGAGAATATCGGGAAATTGGAAGAGGGGATTCAGGACAGGGAAAACTTTGTGGCGGCTTTTGCCCATGAATTAAAAACGCCGCTGACAGCAATTATAGGTTATGCGGACATGCTCCGTTCCCATAAGCTGGATGAGGAAAAAAGTTTCATGTCCGCCAATTATATTTATACGGAAGGAAAGCGGCTGGAAGCAATGGCGCTGCGCCTGCTGGATATTATTGTGACAAAGAGGGAAGAGACGGAATTTCAGAATGTTTCTGCAGAAAGTGTTTTCCGTTATTTGGAAGATATGTTTGTAGGCGGGGAACAGAGATTCCGGTATCGTTATGACGGTGGAATGGTTTGGGCGGAAATAAACCTGATTAAAACCGTTTTAATCAATTTAATCGACAATGCATGTAAGGCTTCGGAAGCAGGGGGCATGATAGAAGTTGAGGGACACAGGTTGGAAACAGGGTATCGGTTTGTGGTGAAAGACTATGGAGTGGGGATACCCCGGGAAGAACAACGGAATGTGGTGAAAGCCTTTTATATGGTGGATAAATCCCGCGCCAGAAGCAAGAACGGGGCCGGATTGGGGCTGGCTCTTTGTAAAGAAATCCTGCAGCTTCACGGCAGCGTGCTTGAGATAGAAAGCGAGCCGGGAAAAGGAACGTGTATCGGTTTTACCTTGCCAAATCAGGGGAAGGAGGAAGCGGATGAAGCAAATCGGAAGTATAGGGAATAAGTTGATTGGATATCTGGGCAAACCGTTGCGGAAAGATACCCTTACAATCGGTTTCCTTTGTTTTGCAATTCTGGTGATTGCCGCATCGGTATGGGGACCGGAAGCTTTGGCGGGGTATAAGGATAAATCCATTTTAAATGAAACCCATTTGGAAGAAATCCAAACGGCAGGGGAGGGCTATCGATATACATTGAACGGAAATGAAAGATTGTACATTCTCTCCCAATGCTTAAGCAGCCAGACGCTTCCGGGAAGCGAACAGAACGCATGGACCGGCGGCAGCACGGCGGATGTGGATTATCAGGAATTAGGGGGAGCCTATGCCTTTGTCGTTAATCATAGAGGGCCTTCCGGGGAAGAAATTACGGATCAGGAAATTTATGAAACATGCAATAAAGGCCTGGATACGTTAGGCAGCCTGGGAATATTGCCGGTGGACATAAAGAAGGTGGAGAAGGCATCTTATAACGCAGTTTTGTATTCGGCAATTGATGTATTGGAGCCAAGGAATAATGTGGCGGTTTGGAAACTGAGCCTCTCCAACAGCCAAAAAAATGCCAATAAGGAAAACCGGCTAATCGATGCATATATTGATGCGGAAAGCGGCAAATTTTATGAAGTCTATGTCAGGACTTCCCTTATCTGGGAGGACATTGACCCGGACGAAATCATGGAAAAATGGAGCGATTATATGGGGATAAGCGCTCCGCAGCCCTATGAATCCACAAACCCTTTGCTGGAAACTACGCCTTATTATAAAAAGTATGTATTTTCCGGTATTGGCAACGGGGATACGATAGTGACGGTAGGGTTTTATGAAGGGATAAACGAATTATTTATAAAAATTTCAAAATGATGCAAGTTTGATGCAACTATGATGATACTTTGATGCAGCCCTTGTGTAACCTATGATTGACAGCAATGAAAAGGATAGGTTATATAAGGGCATGTTTTTTTGGAAGGAGCATCGGAGTATGTACAAAAGAGTATCGTATGAGCAAATGAAGAAAAGGGAGAAAAGAAGGAGGAAGGCAATCCGGGTTGGCTGTGCATTGCTAATGGCAGCAGCGGCCGGCACGACATCCTTCGTCCTGGCAGTAAAGGCTTTGGCGGCCCCGGAAGACCCGGCGGTAGAAGCAGAAGCTAACCGGAAAGAAGAGATAAGAAGAGTTGAAGAGAGTATATCGGGAAATGTTCCTGTTTTGGCTGAAATAGAAAAGGTGCCGGGAGTGCCTGCCATTGTCATTGATGCCGGGCATGGGGGAGAAGATGAAGGGTGTGAAAAAGACGGCATATATGAAAAGGATATTAACCTGGCTATTGCCAAGCTGGTAGAGGGTAAGCTTGAAGGGATGGGATATCAGGTAATTATGGCAAGGGAAGACGATACTTATATAGCGAAGGAAGAACGTGTAGAGGATGCGAATGCCTGCGATGCGGATATTTATGTGAGCATACATCAAAATACATTTGAAGATAGTCATGTGGAGGGGATTGAAACATGGTATGATGGAAGCAACAGTGGAAAAGACAGCAAGAGGCTGGCACAGCTTATCCATCAGGAGACATTAAAAAGTACAGGGGCGGCTGCAAGGGAATTGCGGAATGATGCAGACTTCCATGTGACAGGGAAAACTTCTATGCCATCCTGCCTGATTGAGACGGGCTTCCTTTCCAATCAGGGGGAAAGGGAAAAATTAATGTCGCCGGAATATCAGGAACAGGTGGCGGAAGGGATTGTGCAGGGGATTGAACTTTATTTCCATCCGAAAACCATGTACCTGACATTTGACGACGGGCCTTATATGGAAAATACGGAGAAGGTATTGGAAGTATTGAAGAAAAGGAACATAAAGGCTACTTTCTTTCTTGTGGGGGAAAATGTAGAAAGGAATCCGGAAATGGCCAAGCGGATTGCGCAGGAGGGGCATACGATAGGAATCCATTGCTATAGCCATGATTATAAGGCGATTTATGAGAGCGTGGACAGCTATGTAGAGGATTTTGAAAAGGCATATGGGCTGATAAAGGAGGTTACGGGTGTAGAGGCAAAATTTTTCCGTTTTCCCGGCGGCAGCGTGAATGCATACAATAAAAAGGTCTGCAATGCAATTGCAGAGGAAATGACAAAAAGGGGTTTTATTTATTATGATTGGAACGCCAGCTTAGAGGATGCGGTCAAGGATCCCAAGCCGGAACAGTTGATAGCCAATGCGCTCGGCTCTATCCAGGGAAAAGACCATGTGGTAGTATTGGCGCATGATGTAATCCATGCTACAGGAATGTGCCTAGATGATTTATTGGAACAACTGCCGGAATATCAAATGGAAGTCTTGACCGAAGATTTGGAGCCGGTACATTTTCGGATGGAATAATCAAGGTTTCGCATCCTCTAAGACAGGTTTCTTGCTCCGATGCGGATGATTCAGTCTTCTTTCCGAATGACACCGCAGCCGATTTTTTCTCCGGAGTCTCCGGCGGGCTGGGTGGTGAAGTCATCCCGCCTGGAATGGATGACGACGGACTTCCCGATAATGTCGTCGATGGCGAAACGCTTATCGTAAAAAGATGTCCACGCATAGCCCTGGTTTCCCAGCAGCGGAATCATATCCCCTGCGTGTTCCGGGTGGAAAGCATTTGTCGGATTGAAGTGGCTGCCGGTTTTTTCAAAGGAACCGGAGCAGTTGCCGTATTGATGGATATGCATAGCATAGAAATCGGAAGAACCTTGGGTGGAAACATTAGGAAGCCCGAATACTTCCGCCTCTACCAGGACACCGTCATAGGGGGTGTCGTAAAATTTGACGAGTCCGCTTAACTCGGAATAAGTGTTATTACCGGTAACCCATGCTACGGCTGCAGGGCGGTTTTTTTCCAGAATGCGGACAAACGTGAGCCGGGGAGTGAACTGATACATAAGAAAACCCCTTTATAAATGGAAAACTTTTTACTAGTATATGCGCGGCGGGTTAGGATGTTAGGGGGTTGCAGGCAGTATTTTGTTATAGAAGGGATAGGGAAGCAGAAAAGGCAGGATGACGGAAGGGACAGGGAAGCAGAAAAGTCAGGAGTGCAGAAGGGATAGAGCAGTAGAAAGGGCAGGATGACGGAGGGGATAGGATAATGGAAAAGAATAGAATATACCGAAGTTTTTGGTTATGTATGCTTGGGATTGTAATAGCCGGCAGTGGAATTTCCCATCCAGTCTGGGCGGGAGAGAAGGCAAAGACCGTTATGGATATGGCAAAGGAGAATGAAAAAGAAGAGGGAACGGAAGAGGGGGAACCGGAGGATGAGGACGCGGATTGGCTAGGGCAATGGGTGGCGGAGAAAGATATGAGGAATCAGAGATATCCCCTGTTGGAGGATATAGAGGAGGGGGAAAAGGAGGACTATATTTTCCTCTTATCGCCGGAAGCCGGTGTTTATCGGATAAAAGAGGGGGATACTTTGTGGAAAATTGCTCAGGAATATTATGATAAGGGGGAAGCATGTGATATCCTGAAACGGCAGAACCCGGAAATCCCCGGCGATGGAGGGCTTATTTTCCCGGGCATGGAGATATCAGTTCCCAAAGCCCACTATATAGAAAAGCAAAAGGATAGCCGGGGTGGTTTTGGTTCAACGGCATGTACCTATGATGTTCCGGCAGACTGGATTTTTGGAAGGCCGGAATGGGAGGTTTGCCTGGAATATAGCTATTGGCCGGAATATGCAGATGTTGGGGTGTATACCCATGTGACAGAAAACCGTATGTTTTTAGACGATGTCGGAAATGAGTGGGAGGAAATGCAGAAACAAATTGCGGACAGTGCGGAACAAGCAGAAGGCATTGATTTCCACGAATTGGAGTTTTCCCGTTATATAAAAGAAGACGGAACGGATTTACTTTTTTATACTTTTATTTGCCAAGCTGGGGAGGAACGGGTAAAATGTGCGGTGGCTTATGTGCCAGGGGAAGAATATCTGATAGAATTTATAGGATATAGCCCCATACCGGAGGATGAAAATACGCCGGGGTATCAGATTGAAGAAATTACCCGTTATATGGCAGCTTCTTATGTGGAAGAAGGCGGGGAAAAAGTTTGGAACAGTTTGAAATACCGTCCTTACTTAGGGTATGAAAGCTGGCCGTATGAAGATTTGCATAATCCGTTTGCAATTATGGAAAGAAAATATGGCATAAAGGAAGACCCGGTTTTAAAAGGGGAAGACAGGGAAGTCGAATTTGTGTCAAAAGAGTGGGAGAGAATCATTAGAAGCAAAATTTCCTTTCATTATAATTTGACAAGGGAACAGGAAAAAGAGTTTATGGAACGTCCAATCTATGCAAGCGAGCTTGCATGGATTACGGAAGTGGTACTTGTGGAGAGCCCTATTCCCGGACGGGATCAGGTGGCGGTCAATAATATCACTACGGTAGACGGGTCTTGTGCGGATTGTAATTTGACAACATTCCGGGATTTGGCAGTGCTGCCCAATCTGGAAAAAGTGACGTTGGAAATTGGGAGTGCGGATGATTATGAAGTATTAGGGGAGTGCCCGTCGCTTAAAGAAATCTCCATTACGTCTGCCCGGCCGGTGACGAACCTGAAATGGCTTTTGAATTTAAAGGAACTGGATTCTTTGACATTGAACCTTAGTATGTTCCCCCATTTGAATGAGCTAGGCTATGAGAAGGAAGGGGCGTCCACTTTCGGGGGCGTCAAAGAAAAGGAAGAGGAAGATGCGGAAGGGGATTTTGGGGAAACAAGCGAATCCATAGAAGAAATACTGGCACAATGTACTTCGCTGAAATATTTGAGGCTGGAGACGACAGACGCGATGGATTTTAGATTTTTGGATGAGCTTCCAGAACTGTATACATTTTATTTGGAAGGGGAAGATTCGGAAAGCGAAGCCGCAAGGCAGCGCTGCGCGGGCTTCGGCGAGGAAGACTACGGACAGATTCAATGTCTGGTGGTAGATGGGGTCTGGCTCCGCAATCCGGAATGAAAATAGGGGAATGGCAGGTGCCTTAGCCGGATATGGAAGGCAGATTGTTCAAGTTATTGTTTTCCGAGCCATCGGGCAGGGATTTTAGGTATTCCGTATCTTTCCGGTGGGCGATGCCTACCCCTTTGATATCTCCTTGCCTTGCAAGTTCTACCCCTTCTTGTTTGGAAACCGTGGAACCGTCGGAAAGCTGATAGCCGGTGACTCTTCCACTGCTTTTCACAAGGCCAACGATTTCTTTGGCATCGCTATTAGGGGTGGGGATATTATCTAAGGTATTCCTGGCCAAAGCTTCGGTCAGCATATCTTTCTCTGTATTTTGTATTTTATCTTTCATATTGCATTACCTCCTATTTCTGATATAATTGTAATGGTTTTATTCCCGCGAGCAACGAGCCAAGTGGCTGCTTGCAGACATTTGGCGACTGCCGCGGGGGTCTTTGATTTTGCGGCAGCTAATCGGATGATTTGCCGCATAGTATAGTTTGTTCAATCGGACAAAATATATACGTTGATGATTTTAGCCGGAAATGTTAGGGAGGACAAATCGATGAGTAAAATTCCGAAACTGGAACGGAGGATGGTGATTTATGAGACGAGGAGGCTGCTTGGGGCTATCGGTGGAACTGCGTTGTATGCTTTTGGCATGAACTTGTTTGTAGTTCCGCAAGGACTGTATACCGGCGGAATGATGGGTTTTTGCCAGGTTATCCGTACTTTGCTGGTAAATTATGCAGGGCTTCCTTTGGAAAATTTTGATATTGCGGGCTTGATTTATTATATTTTTAACATTCCGCTGTTTATTTTAGCCATGAAAAAGCTGGGGAAAATATTTTTTACAAAAACGGTGGCATGTGTGACGGCAATGTCATTTTTCCTGTTTATTTTCACTGTGCCCAAAGTGCCGATTATGGAAGATATATTGGCTTCCTGCCTGATTGGGGGTATTTTGTGCGGCGCAGGTATCGGCTTGTCTTTAAAAATGGGCAGTTCTGACGGAGGTACGGATGTGCTGGGTATTTTGCTGATACGTTGGAAGAAGGATTTCAGCGTAGGCAAAGTGAATTTAATTGTAAATATTGCTTTATATTCTATATGCCTTTTCTTATTTGATGTACAGACAGTGATATACTCCTTGATTTACGCTTCGGTCAGCGCGTTTGCCGTGGACAAGGTCCATTCCCAGAATATTAATGTGGAAGTAAATATCATAACTAAAAATGCCTGTTCGGAAATGGAACAGGAAATTTTCAACAAAATGGAACGAGGGATTACAAAATGGAAAGCGCTGGGAGCCTATACGGATGAGAATACGGAAGTGCTGTATATGGTAGTATCCAAATATGAGGTGGGCAGGCTGAAGCATATTATCAGGAAATATGACCCGAAGGCTTTTATTGTTGTAAACGAAGGCGTGAATGTGGACGGGCATTTTTTAAAGAAACTGTAGAAAAAGAGAAAAGGGGAAAGAGGAAAAAAGAAAAGGAAACAGCAAATTTGTACTTGCGGGAAAATATATTTTGGGGCCAGGACTGTATGGGATACGGTTCTGGCCCCGAAAAATTTAATGGAACATTGTATTTGTTTCGTAAGCGGGCTCGCAGGTTAAGTGCATACCGAGCCGCCGGAACGTTTTTTCATCCACGGAAGAAAGGATGACTGTGGAATGGACTTCACAACCTTTTAGCTTTGGCAGTTGGGCCAGCGCCAGTTTGGCGGCATCGTCGCTGGCGGCGCTGATGGAAAGGGCAATTAAAATTTCGTCCGTATGCAGCCTTGGATTGCGGCTTCCCAGATAATCGGTTTTCAATGTCTGGATAGGCTCAATGGCTGCTCTGGATACCAAGTGAAGCGCGTGGTCAATGCCTCCCAATGTTTTTAACGCGTTGAGCAGTACGGCTGCGGAAGCCCCGAGAAGGTCGGAAGTTTTTCCCGTGATAATCCGTCCATCGGGCAGCTGGATAGCCGCTGCAGGATGCCCGGTATTTTCCTGACGCATCATGGCAGCAGGGATTACCTTGCGGTCTTCGCTTGTAATGGATGCCTGTTTCATCAAAAGTTCCAGCTTATATACGGTTTCTTTGGCACCCATAACATCTTTTTTCTGATTGTACAACGCCTGATAATACCGACGGATAATTTCCTGTTTGCAGGCTTCCTGACAGATAGCATCGTCGATAATGCATTTCCCTGCCATATTGACACCCATATCCGTTGGGGATTTGTAGGGACTGGCACCTAAAATCTGTTCAAAGATGGCGGTTAAGACAGGGAATATTTCCACATCCCGGTTATAGTTTACCGTGGTTTCCCCATAAGCTTCCAGATGGAAGGGGTCAATCATATTCATGTCGTTTAAATCTGCGGTAGCGGCTTCATAAGCGATATTAACCGGATGCCGCAGGGGCAGGTTCCAAACCGGGAAAGTTTCAAATTTGGCATAGCCTGCTTTAATGCCCCGTTTGTGTTCGTGGTAAAGCTGGGAGAGGCAGGTCGCCATTTTGCCGCTTCCCGGGCCGGGGGCCGTGATAACTGCCAAAGGCCTTGTGGTTTCGATATAATCATTTTTCCCATATCCTTCATCGCTGACAATATGGGAAATATTACTGGGATAGCCTTCAATTATGTAATGGAGATAAGATTTGATGTTAAGGAGCGACAGACGTTTGCGGAAATGGTCTGCCGCCGGCTGGCCGGCATATTGGGTAATGACAACGCTGCCAACATACAAATCCTTGGAACGGAAGGCGTCGATAAGACGGAGTACATCCATATCGTAAGTAATGCCCAAATCCCCCCGGATTTTATTTTTTTCAATTGCATCGGCGCTGATAGCGATGATGATTTCCGCCTGGTCTCTTAACTGAAGAAGCATTTTCAGTTTGCTGTCCGGCTGGAAACCGGGAAGCACCCGGGAGGCATGATAATCATCAAAGAGTTTGCCGCCAAATTCCAGATACAATTTGTTTCCGAATTGGGTAATCCTTTTACGTATATGTTCAGACTGTAGTTTCAAATAAGTATCGTTATCGAATCCTAAGTTCATGTCGTTTCCATCCTTGTATTTTTATTTTTAGCAGCGGTAATAAAGCCTTTACATAAAGGGTGAGGGCGGTTTGGCCTTGACTTCAGTTCCGGGTGGGCCTGTGTGGCGATGAAAAAGGGATGATCCGGGATTTCGCACATTTCTACAATACGCCCGTCAGGGGAAAGGCCGGATAATTTCATGCCGTTTTCAACAAGGGCTGCCCGGTAGTCGTTATTGACTTCATAACGGTGCCTATGCCTTTCATAAATGGTTTCTTCTCCATATAGACGGTAGGCTTTGGACTCCTTGTCCAATATGCAGGGGTAGGAGCCGAGCCGCAAAGTTCCCCCGATATCCTCTACTCCATTTTGGTCAGGCATAAGGGCAATAACCGGATGGGTAGTATGGGGATTTAATTCTACGCTGTGGGCATCGTGATAGCCGATTACATTTCTCGCATATTCCACAATGGATAGCTGCATACCAAGGCAAATGCCTAAGAAAGGAACTTCGTGTTCCCTTGCATAAGTGATGGCATGGATTTTCCCTTCGATGCCCCGACCGCCAAAACCGCCGGGGATAAGGATGCCGTCCGCATCATGGAGAAGCTGGTCCGCATTATCCGATGTAACGGTTTCGGAGTCCACCCATCGGATGTTGACGGTGACACGGTTTGAGATTCCGCCGTGCTTTAAAGCTTCCGCAACGCTGATATATGCGTCGTGAAGCTGTATATATTTACCTACCAGAGCAATTGTCACTTGGCCCGACGGGGAACGCAAAGCGTCTACCATAGCGGACCAGTCGGCCAAATCAGGTTCCGGGCAGGGAAGATTCAGGCATTCGCAGGCAACTTGTGCCAAATTCTCTTTTTCCATAGCCAGTGGAGCTTCATAAAGGTATTCCACATCCAGATTTTGTAAGACATGATGCTCCGGTACATTGCAGAACAGGGCAATTTTGTCTTTAATGCCCTGGTCTAAAGGATATTCGCTCCGGCATACGATAATATCGGGCCGGATGCCCATTCCCTGTAGTTCTTTGACACTGGCCTGGGTAGGCTTGGTTTTCATTTCCTGAGAAGCCCGCAAATAAGGTATCAAGGTGACATGAATCAGGATAGCGTTTTCTTTCCCTACTTCATGCTGGAACTGGCGGATGGATTCTAAAAAGGGCTGGCTTTCGATATCGCCTACGGTGCCTCCCACTTCAATAATAGCAATCCGCATGTCTGGGTCTGTAAAATTCCGGTAGAACCGGCTTTTAATTTCGTTGGTAATATGAGGGATTACCTGGACGGTGCCGCCGCCATAGTCGCCCCTGCGTTCCTTCTGCAGGACGGTCCAGTATATTTTCCCGGTGGTGACGTTGGCGTTTTTTCCAAGATTTTCATCGATAAAACGTTCATAATGCCCTAAATCCAAATCCGTTTCCGTGCCGTCATCGGTTACAAATACTTCGCCGTGTTGTATAGGGTTCATGGTTCCGGGATCCATGTTGATGTATGGGTCAAATTTCTGCATTGTCACTTTGTATCCACGGGCTTTCAGAAGCCTCCCCAGAGACGCGGCAGTGATTCCTTTTCCTAAGCCGGAAACAACGCCGCCAGTCACGAATACGTATTTTACGGGCATTTTTTCTCCTCCTCATATAGAAACCGAATAACACAATAACCTTAGTATTATACAATGGATAATAGCCAAAAATCTAGCATTTTATAGAAAAAATTTTAGAAATCTTTTATACATGGTAAAATATTTTCATAATTCTCTTATTGATTTATCGAAAACCAGTCTCTATAATAATAGAAGCAGTAGACAGAGGCCTGAAAGATGGCGGTAAACGAACTTATAACAAGGGATGCAGGGCAAGCGGCGCCTGCAAATAGGAGCAATTATGGATGAAAATAATTTAAACCAATACGATGGCGGGGGCTACAATAGTGGCAATCGTGGAGGTAATCAGAATAACAATGGAGGTAAAGGTCCGGGAGGCAATGGGGAAGACCCGAAGAAGCAAAGTATTTTTCTCCTTTTGATAGCTTCGCTTATCACGCTTTTTTGTATGAGCTATTTTATGAAAACGCTGACAGGCAATAGCGAGAAAGAGATTACTTATAATGAATTTATACGGATGGTGGAAAACGGTGAAGTGGAAAGCGTACAGATTGAGTCCGACCGTATTACCATCAAGCCGGAAAAAAAGGTGGAAGGTACTGTCAGCATATACGGGGCGCCTTCGGTGACTTATTATACCGGAAGGATTGCGGATGAAAGCTTAACCCAGCGTCTTTTGGAAAACAATGTAGACGTAAAAGGGGTTGTGCCGGATGGCTCAGGGATGATTGTATCCATCATACTGACCTATGTTGTGCCGATGCTGTTTTTGTGGCTGATTTTGAGCCTTCTGTTCAGACGGATGGCAAAAGGCGGCGGGGGAATGATGGGCATTGGGAAAAGCAATGCCAAAGTCTATGTGGAGAAGGAAACCGGCGTTAGCTTTAAAGATGTGGCCGGGGAAGATGAAGCGAAGGAATCTTTGCAGGAAGTAGTTGATTTCCTTCATAATCCGGGAAGATACGCCAAAATCGGCGCGAAACTGCCCAAGGGCGCTTTGCTGGTAGGCCCTCCGGGAACCGGAAAAACCCTTTTGGCAAAGGCGGTGGCCGGGGAAGCCCATGTGCCGTTTTTTTCTTTAACAGGCTCGGATTTCATAGAAATGTATGTGGGCGTCGGTGCGTCCCGCGTAAGGGATTTGTTCAAAGAAGCGACAAAAAATGCCCCTTGTATCGTATTTATTGATGAAATCGATGCAATAGGGCGGAGCAGGGATTCCAAATTTGGCGGCGGGAATGAAGAAAGAGAACAGACGCTGAATCAGCTTTTGTCCGAGATGGATGGTTTTGACACATCGAAGGGAGTTTTGATTCTGGGGGCAACCAACCGGCCGGAGATTTTGGATAAGGCCCTTCTGCGCCCGGGACGTTTTGACAGGAGGATTATCGTAGATAAACCGGATTTGAAAGGGCGTGTGGAAATCCTTAAAGTGCATGCCAAAGACGTGCTTATGGATGACAGCGTGGATTTGGATGCGATTGCATTGGCAACCAGCGGAGCCGTGGGCTCGGATTTGGCAAATATGATTAATGAAGCGGCAATCAATGCGGTGCAGAAGGGAAGGAATTATGTCTGCCAGCAGGACTTATTTGAAGCGGTGGAACAAGTATTGGTGGGCAAAGAAAAGAAAGACCGCATCATGAGTAAAGAGGAGCGTAAGATTGTGTCTTATCATGAAGTAGGCCACGCTTTGTTGAGCGCCCTTCAGAAAAATTCGGAGCCGGTGCAGAAGATTACCATTGTTCCAAGGACAATGGGGGCTTTGGGATATGTAATGCAAGTGCCGGAGGAAGAAAAATACTTGAATACGAAGGCAGAACTGCATGATATGCTGGTAGGTTATCTGGGAGGCCGTGCTGCGGAAGAGATTGTCTTTGATACAGTAACGACCGGAGCTGCCAACGATATAGAAAAAGCGACGAATATTGCCAAAAACATGGTAACCCGGTTCGGCATGAGCGAAAGGTTCGGGCTGATGGGATTAGCTACAATAGAGAATCAATATTTGGGCGGCGGTGCAAGGCTGGACTGCAGCGATGTGACCGCAGCGGATGTGGATACGGAAGTCATGAATATCCTGAAAGGCTGTTATGAGGAAGCGAAGAAACTTTTGTCCGAAAACAGGGAATTGATGGATAAGCTGGCAGCCCACCTGATAGAGAAAGAAACTATAACCGGTAAGGAATTTATGAAGATATATCGAAAGGAAAAGGGAATCCCGGAACCGGAAGAGGACGAAGAGAAGGGCCTGGAAGAAAAGAAAGGGATAGAAAAGAAGGAAGAGGAAAAGAAGCCGGAAAAAGCGGAAGCTAAGGCAGAAGAAGAAAAGAAAGAGGAAGCTTCCGGCGCCGGGGATATGCCCGGAGGGGAAAACAGCAATCTCTGGAAAGAAGAGGACGAAATGAACCGAACCGCAGGGCAGGGCGGTGGGCCGGTGGGCCGTTTCTCCAATACATCCGGGAACTTTGAGCCATAAGGGCTGGATTGCGATTGGGAAAGGTTTTAATAGGCTATGTTTGATTTTGATGAGGAATTAAAAAAATTGCCGGCAAAACCGGGCGTATATATTATGCATGACAGTAATGATTCTATTATTTATGTAGGGAAAGCGATTAATCTGCATAACCGTGTCAGGTCTTATTTCCGCAAAATTATAGGGAGAGGGCCTCAAATTGACAAAATGGTTACGCAGATTGCCCGGTTTGAATATATTATTACGGATTCAGAGCTGGAAGCGCTGGTGCTTGAAAACAACTTAATCAAGGAATACAGTCCCCGGTATAATACGTTGCTGAAAGACGATAAGACGTATCCTTATATCAAAGTGACAGTGGGGGAAGCATATCCCCGGGTGCTGTTTTCACGGGAAATGAAAAAAGACCGTTCCCGGTATTTTGGACCTTTTACCAGTGCGGCGGCAGTGAAAGATACGATAGATTTGATTAATAAACTATATATGTTGAGGACTTGCAACAAGAATCTCCCGAAAGAAGCAGGGAAAGACAGACCGTGCCTGAACCACCATATCAAACAATGTGCGGCACCCTGCCAAGGATATATTCCGCAGGAAGAATACAGGGAGAAAGTGGGGCAGGCCCTTGACTTTTTAAACGGGAATTTTAGCCCTATTTTGAAAGAACTGGAAAGAAAGATGCAGGAAGCTTCCGAGAATATGGAGTTTGAGGAGGCAATCAAATATCGGGATTTATATAATAGCGTAAAACAGGTATCGCAAAAACAAAAGATTACCGACAGCGATGGAGAAGATAAGGATATTATTGCCCTTGCGCTGGACGAAAACGATGCGGTAGTGCAGGTTTTTTTTATCAGGGGCGGAAAACTGATAGGCAGGGAACATTTTTATATGACACACGTGTCGGGAAGTGAAAAAGAACAGGTGCTATTGGATTTTGTAAAGCAGTTTTATGCAGGAACACCGTTTATCCCCAAAGAATTGATGCTGCAAAGGGAGATTGAGGATATTGATGTGCTGGAAAAATGGCTTTCGGCAAGAAAGGGAAGCAGAGTCCATATCCGTATACCGAAGAAAGGCACTAAGGAAAAACTGGTGGAATTGGCTGCAAAAAATGCAGCATTGGTGTTAAGCCAGGATAAAGAGAAGATAAAAAGGGAAGAAGGGCGTACCATTGGCGCGGTAAAAGAAATTGCGTCGTTAATCGGCATAGAAGGTATCAGCCGGATGGAAGCATATGATATTTCCAATATTAGCGGATTTGCCAATGTAGGATCTATGGTAGTTTATGAAAAAGGAAAGCCCAAAAGGAGCGACTACCGCAAATTTAAAATAAAAACAGTATCGGGGCCGGATGATTATGCATGTATGAAGGAAGTCCTTACGAGGCGCTTTTTGCATGGGATGGAAGAACAGAAAGAACTGGACTTGAAAGAGATGGAAAAGGAATTTGGGAGTTTTACAAAATTTCCGGATTTAATTTTGATGGACGGCGGAAAAGGGCAGGTGAACATTGCGTTGGAAGTATTGGATGAACTGCATATAGACATTCCGGTATGCGGTATGGTCAAAGATGACAACCACAGGACAAGGGGGCTTTACTTTAACAATGAGGAAATCCCTATTGACAGAAATTCGGAGGGGTTTAAGCTGATTACGAGGGTGCAGGATGAAGCCCACCGGTTTGCCATCGAATATCACCGTTCCTTGAGGGGGAAAAGCCAGGTAAAATCGGTTTTGGACGATATTCCGGGAGTGGGGCCCTCCAGAAGGAAGGCGTTGATGAGGCACTTCAAATCAATAGAAGAAATAAAAGAGGCAGATGTGGAAAAATTGGCAAAAGTGCCGGAAATACCAAGACACATCGCAGAGGGGATTTATAATTTTTTCCATCAGGAAGGATAAAATTTTGAGGCTACTTATTTTTCCGGTGGAGTTGACGGAGATGGGAAAAATTTTGTTTGGCCAGCATTTTCAAAATAGAACAATATAAATAATAAAGACCAAAAGATGCTTCCGGAATGAGCCAGAGGAAATAACAGAAGCAGTATCTTGAAAAAGATTCCCATATCAATTGAAAGGCAAAACCGCCAATAAAATAAAGTTGAATAAGGATTGCCAAAGGATGTTCCATTATATTACGGATGGTTACTGTTCCGGTGAGGAATGAACAGGCATAAATTAACAGCATAAAGCCGATTGACAGTTTGAAAATAATGGTGCGGAACGAACTATTATAAAATGCAATAAAAGAATCAGAATTTGGAGGTGTACCTTCATTCAGGTCATTAAGCCTTATAACTCTTCGGGCATTAAAAGTAGGATCCAGCCATTGATATTCTGTTTTCTCAAGGAAAAAGTTTAGGCTTCTTTTTCCAGTGAGGTATTCGCGTACAACAATAAATATACGGCTAACCGCATCTTTATTTGCCGCATGCTCATCCCGGTTGTTTTCATTAAAAATATCGGATTCGGAACCATCGTGGCTTCCGGGTCCGGCATAGCCTTCGGTTGCAGTCAGCCCCATATACATAGTGCAGGTGGCAGGTACGGCAGGAAAGCTTGGGTCAGCTCCGGTAATGTGGACGTATGCGGTATCTACTGCTTTGACAGATAAAAATACCATGACAATCGTAGCTATGGAAATGATGACATTTCTCAAAAGAGTTTTATTTTTGGAGTGGATAAAAAGATATATAACCGATGCAACAAGACTGATAGCAGCCGATTGATGCATAAGGATTCCAAATGGAAATGCAAAAATCATCAAAAGGCCATATTTCATTTTTCCTTTTACGCATAAGGCAGTTGCTGCATATAGCCCTAAAGAAGCAAATCCTGCAGATAATAATGTTCCATAAAGATATGAGGTATAAATGAACAACGGATAAAACAGCATTAGGAGAAAAGCTGTAATTGACGTAATCAGGGGATTTTTATAAATTAATTCTGACGCTTTGCATATGCTGCAATAAGTAATCAGCAATGCGGCCAGATTAAAAATCTGAAAAGAATAAAGATGGTTACCGAATATTTTGAAAGCTAAAGCCGCCAGTAAGGTAACGCCACGGTTTCTTTGATAGTATGAAAAATAACCTGTATCAAAGGGGCTATCTAAAAAACCGGCAATCCGTTGAGCTTCTTCGTGTACGTGTATTTGGTCGGAAACAGGAACCCCGTCATTAAATGAAATCCAGAAAATGCCTGCCATCAATATAACCGCTCCACAAAAAAGGACGATTTTATGGCTGATTTGCGTGCCTTTTCCAGTAATTTTGAAAATATATTCTAATAGACGGCATAAAATTGCAATAGCGGCAATGCCGAATGCTGCAAGACCAATGTAAACTAACGCGGTATGATATTCCAAATGCTTTGGCAAATCATAGGTATAAATATTAGTCTGGCAATGGATAAACATTGATAAAATAGCCAAAATGCCGGTGATTGATGCAAAGATAAACGAAAAAAGGTAATGTAGTTTGAGAATATATTTATTCATAAGATATTTCCCCCGGTGTTGCTGTTTCTGATAATAATTCTTATTTTAGAAATTATGTCAATATTATAGCAAAGGGCTTATGAGGTGTAAAGCGTGTTCCGATTCCTATATGTTTATATGGCTTTGAGCTGAGGAAGCTTATTTTGCCGATACAATGCCGGCCGTTTCCTGAAAACCGCGTTGCCTTTGTCTTGTTTCTATGATAAAATTTATACTTAGGAAAAACGGACAAACGAAATAAAAAATTCTAAAAAGTCACGGGAAAAGGAGAAGGTTTATGGCAAGCGTAAGTTTAAAAGACATTATTGCGAAAATGAAATTGGAAAATCTGACACCGGAACTGGATATTTCTAAAGTGAAAATCACCCAGCCGGATATCAACAGGCCAGCTTTGCAGATGGCAGGGTATTTTGAACATTTTGAAGCAATCCGTATCCAAATTATCGGCTTTGTGGAGTATACGTATATGTTGGGGCTGCCGGAAGCAAGGAAAAAGGAGATTTATACCAAGCTGCTTTCCTGTGATATTCCGGGCATTGTATTTTGCCGCGAACTGCAGCCGGACCCGCTGTTTTTGGAAATGGCCATAGCGAATAAAGTGCCTCTTCTTATGACAAAGAAAGCTACATCCGCGTTTACGGCAGAAATTATCCGTTGGTTGAATGTAAAGCTGGCTCCCTGCATTTCAGTTCATGGGGTTTTGGTCGATGTATATGGGGAAGGTGTGCTGATAACGGGTGAAAGTGGTATCGGTAAGTCGGAGGCAGCGCTTGAATTAATCAAGAGAGGGCACCGGCTCGTAACGGATGACGTAGTGGAAATCAGAAAAGTAAGCGACGACACGCTGATTGGCACGGCGCCTGATATCACGAAGCATTTTATTGAGCTGAGAGGTATTGGGATTGTGGATGTAAAGACGTTGTTCGGTGTATCCAGCGTAAAGGATACCCAGAATATAGACCTTGTTATCCGTCTGGAAGACTGGGATAAGGATAAAGAATATGACAGATTAGGTTTGGAAGAGGAATATACGGAATATTTGGGCAATAAAATCGTATGCCACAACATCCCTATCCGTCCGGGTCGTAATTTGGCGATTATATGCGAATCGGCTGCGGTCAACCACCGCCAGAAAAAGATGGGCTATAACGCGGCACAGGAATTGTACACCCGTGTACAAAATTCTTTGGCAAGACGCAGGGATGAAGACGAAGAATAAAAGATGATGATAAAGGCATGGCCATCCATAGGATAGGGATGCCAAAAACCGGCATTCTTATCATGGAGGATGGGGAACAGGAAAAAAGGGGATGGCTATTTGTGCCGGAGCGTCACAAATAAGCCCTGATGGCAGACGCGAATTTGAGGTTTGCGTGGCATAAACGCTCCGGAATGGAGATTAATATGGGTAAATATGTATTTGGTGTGGATGTAGGCGGAACTACGGTAAAATTAGGTCTTTTTGATGTAGAAGGCAATTTGCTGGATAAATGGGAAATCCATACAAGGACGGAAAACGGAGGAGAGAATATTCTTCCCGACGTGGCGGAAAGCATTAAAAAGAAGATGGAAGAAAAGGATATTTTGAAAAAAGATGTGGTGGGCGTCGGCTTAGGGGCTCCCGGCCCGATAGATGCGGAAGGAACCGTGTATGGGGCAGTGAACCTGGGCTGGGGGACTTTCAGCATCAGGGATACCCTGGCAGGGTTGTTGGACGTGCCGGTGAAGGCAGGAAACGATGCCAATGTGGCGGCTCTTGGCGAAATGTGGAAGGGCGGCGGACAGGGCTGCCGGAATCTGGTTGCAGTGACTCTGGGAACAGGTGTAGGCGGAGGAATTATTGTGAATGGGGAAATCCTTACGGGCGCTGTAGGAGCCGGAGGAGAGATTGGGCATATGCATGTGGAAGACGATGAAACGGAGCGGTGCGGCTGTGGCAATACAGGATGCCTGGAAGAGTATGCTTCTGCGACGGGGGTTGTAAGGCTGGCAAAGAGGAAGCTACAATCGTGTGAGGATTCCAGCACATTAAGGGATATACCTGAGGCAGAACTATCCGCAAAGGCAGTATTTGATGCAGTGAAGGATGGGGACGGGCTTGCAATTAAGATTGCGGAGCAGTTTGGCGAATATCTGGGCAAAGGGTTAGGCACCATTGCAAGCATTATTAACCCGGAAATTATTGTAATCGGCGGAGGAGTGTCCAAGGCAGGGAAGATTTTGTTTGAATATATCAGCCCTTATTTTTACAAGACGGTATTCAAAGGCTGTGGAAACGTGAAGTTTGCGCTTGCAACCTTAGGGAATGACGCGGGTATTTATGGTGCTGCTAAGTTAGTATTGGAATAAGTTGACAACCATTTACATACCATAATAGAAAACAGGCAGGAGTCTAAGGTGAGTGTATCCATATTTGATTATATCGAAAAAATAGTACCGAAGGAAAACATATTGTTTAATGAGCCTATGAGCAGGCATACGACTTTCCGGGTTGGCGGAGCGGCAAAATGCCTGATAAAAATAAACAATAAGGAACAACTGAAGAAGCTGGTGCCTTACTTGCAGATTACAGGGCAGAAATATTTTATTCTTGGGAACGGAAGCAATCTGCTGGTGGGAGACAGAGGATATTCCGGCATTGTTGTGAAGCTGGATGACGGGAACGGAAGCATCACAGTGGAAGGGGAACGGATGAAAGTTTCCGCGGGAACGCTGCTTGGCAAAGCGGCGATGGAAGCGAAGGAGAATAGCTTAACAGGCATGGAATTTGCTTCCGGGATCCCGGGAACGATAGGCGGCGCAATCGTTATGAATGCCGGGGCTTATGGAGGCGAGATGAAACAGATTGTAGAATCTGTGGAAGTGATGAACCGGGAAGGCGAGATATTGGTTCTGGATAATGATACGATGGAATTTGGATACCGTACAAGCGTGATAAAGAGCAGGCCTTTTGTTATTTTGGAGACGGTACTCGCTTTGAAAAAAGGGGATAAAGAGGAAATTGGCGCCAAAATGGAAGAACTGGCAAAACAAAGGCGGGAAAAACAACCGTTGGAATATGCCAGCGCCGGCAGTACCTTTAAGAGGCCGGAAGGCTATTTTGCAGGAAAATTGATTATGGATGCAGGGCTGCGCGGCTTTAGCATAGGCGGGGCCAGGGTATCGGAAAAACATTGCGGTTTTGTGATTAACAGCGGTAATGCCACGGCAGCAGATATACGGGAAGTAATTGAGGAAGTGCAGCAATGCGTAAAAGCGAAGTTCGGGGTTGCGCTGGAAAGGGAAGTCATTTACTTAGGGGATTTTTAATACGGAGGAAGACAGAAAGCATATGAGATTTGTGGTTGTGACCGGAATGAGCGGCGGCGGAAAAAGGACAGCCCTGAAGATGCTGGAAGATGCAGGATTTTACTGCGTGGATAATTTGCCGGTGCCTTTAATTGAAAAGTTTGTGGAACTGATTGCCGCTCCCGGTTCGGAAATAAGCAAGGTTGCATTAGGGTTGGATGTCCGGGCGGATCAGCCTTTTGAGGAGGCACGTAAGACATTAGGGAATCTGAAAAACAACGGATATAAATACGAAATCCTTTTTATGGATGCTTCCCATCAGGTTCTTTTGAAACGCTACAAGGAAAGCAGACGGCTCCACCCTCTTTCGCCTGAGGGAAGGGTGGAGGACGGTATACGCAAGGAACGGGATATCCTGAAAGGAATAAAAGAAAATTCGGATTATGTAATTGATACGTCCAACCTTTTAACAAGGGAATTGAAGGAAGAGATTGACCGTATTTTCATTAAAAATGAAGAATACAATAGCCTTATGGTTACGATTCTTTCTTTCGGTTTTAAAAATGGCATTCCGGCAGATTCGGATTTGGTTTTTGACGTGCGCTTTCTGCCGAACCCGTATTACATTGATGAATTAAAACCAAAGACCGGAAATGACAAAGCAGTCCAGGATTATGTGATGGGTTTTCCGGAGGCGGAAGAGTTTTTGGCAATGTTAGAACATATGATTCATTTCCTAATACCGAATTATGTAAAGGAAGGGAAATATCAATTGATTATCGGGATTGGGTGTACGGGCGGAAAGCACCGGAGCGTAACATTGGCCAACGAATTGTACAAGCGTATGAAAGATCAGGGCAATTATGGCCTTAAGATTTATCATAGGGATGTAGGGCAAGGAGTATAGCTATGTCTTTTTCAAGTGAAGTGAAGGAGGAGCTGGCAACCCACGGAAGCTCTTCCAGACATTGCCAACTGGCGGAACTGGCTGCAATTATCTGTTTTCTTGGCAGGACGGAAACGGATGGGGAGTCGGGAATCCAGCTGGGCCTGCAGACAGAAAATGAAGCAGTTCTAAGAAAGTGCTTTACATTATTGAAAAAAACATTTAATATAAATACGGATGATTCACAGTTGCCGGGCGAGGAAACAAAGAGCCATACATATGTTGCCCTTACCAAGAACATCGGCGAAGCGGACAAAATACTTCAGGCAATTAAGATGAAGGAACCGGATGGTGTGAAGAAGGCAGGGGAAACGGGAGTCAATCCATTGTTAATAAAAAATGCCTGCTGCAAAAGAGCTTTTTTAAGGGGAGCTTTTTTAAGCATAGGTTCCATGAGCGATCCTGAGAAGAGTTATCATTTGGAATTTGTCTGTACTCATAAGGAGAGCGCGGAACAGCTTAAAGAGTTGATACAAGGCTTTGAAGTGGATGCAAAAATTGTTGCCAGAAAGAAATATCATGTGGTGTATTTAAAAGAGGGCGCAGGGATTGTGGACCTTTTGAATATAATGGGAGCGTACGTATCTTTGATGAATTTTGAGAATTACCGGATTGTTAAGGAAGTGCGCAATTCCATCAACAGAAAAGTAAACTGTGAGACGGCGAATATTACCAAGACAGTAAATGCATCGTCAAAACAAATAGAGGATATCCTCCTCATTAGGGAACGTTATGGATTTCAAAATCTACCAGATAACTTAAGGGAAACGGCAGAAATAAGATTAGAATATCCGGACGCAACATTAAAAGAGCTGGGACAAATCTTAAATCCTACGGTTGGAAAATCGGGGATGAATCATAGACTGAGGAAATTAAGTGAAATTGCTGATAGGCTTAGAAATTAAAAGGAGGAGAATATTATGATTGAAAAGAGCATGCAGGTGCAGTTGCCGTCAGGGTTGGAGGCAAGGCCGGTCGCGGTGCTTGTGCAGGTGGCAAGCAAGCATGAGTGTACGGTGTACATTGAGTCCGAAGGAAAAAAGGTGAATGCGAAGAGCATAATGGGGATGATGAGCTTGGGGCTTGACAGCGGTGAAACCATAACCGTTATTGCGGACGGGCAGGATGAGAAACAGGCAGTAGAGGATATTGAAGAATATTTACTGAAAGGAAAAGTGAGCTAAAGTTTAGGGAGCATCTTATGATGCTCCTGTTTTATACGCAGCCCCGGGCAGAGGAAATATGCCGCTATGGGGCACACGGGGCGCGCAGCCGGTAGTGGAAGCTGAATTTTTTCTATTTAATTTTTCTATTCAATTAAGATAGGATATGAATGTGAAAAGGTTGTCCGATGCTTTGGCTTTGGCTTAACAAATGGCACAAAGATTCGGACAGACCTTTGATACCCGGACAGGGGATGATGCTATCGTGTTATGGAAAGGGAGTGGGTATTGATATGGAAACGCGGAAGATGTTATTTGTATATAATCCTCGTGCCGGAAAAGCAAAAATACGGAATAAACTATGCGATATCATAGATATTTTTGTAAAGGCAGGATATGAGGTGACAGTATACCCGACGCAGCAGGAAGGGGATGCCATACGGGCAGTCAGGGATAAAAAAGACAGCTATGACTTGCTGGTATGCAGCGGCGGCGACGGTACATTGGACGAAGCGGTGAACGGTATGATAAAATGCCGGAAGCAAATCCCTATCGGCTATATACCGGCCGGAAGCACGAACGATTTTGCCAAAAGCCTTGGCATCCCGAAAGATATGGTGAAGGCGGCGGAAGTGATTGCAAACGGCAGGGATTATCCTTGCGACATAGGGTCAATCAACGAGGAATGTTTTGTATATATTGCCGCATTTGGTCTTTTTACCGACGTATCTTACGAGACGAGCCAGGATATAAAAAATCTTCTTGGGCATATGGCTTATATACTGGAAGGGATGAAGCGCCTTCCTTCTATTAAATCTTATAAAATGAAAATCAGTTATAAACAAAAGGCAAAGAAAGAACCTGGATTAGGGGAAATGGGACAGGAAGGCGTTTACGAGGAAAAAACGGTAGAAGACGAGTTTATTTTCGGTATGGTGACCAATTCCATTTCGGTGGGAGGATTTAAAAGGATTACCGGAAAATATGTGGAGCTGGACGACGGGGAGTTTGAGGTGACGTTAATCCGCAAACCCTCAAACCCGTTGGATATCAACGTAATAATAGCAGCTCTTTTAAACCGGAGGATTAATACGGAATATATGTATTGCTTCAAAACCCCGGAAATCGTATTTGAATCCCAAGAAGAGATTCCGTGGACTACGGACGGGGAGTTTGGGGGCAACCATAAAAAAGTGGATATTAAGAACCGGAAACAGGCGGTTTGGATAAAGATACCGGAAAAATGATTTTTGCCAGTTTCCTTATTATGTATTGTACCGCCAGAGGGATGCCCAGCCCGGCAGCCAGATAGACCCATTTAAAAGCATATGCACAGTTTGGATGGTATAGGTAACCGATATCGGTGAAAAAGGCTATGCGGTCAAAATCTTCCAACAATGTGCCGGGAACCGAAATGGCATATAAAAAGGCGTTGAGCAGCAAAAAGCCGAGAATATGGTGCATCATAATGGCATAGGTATTTTCGCCTATAAGGCGGACATATTTCAGGCGATTGTAAAGGGGGGCCAATATTTTGGAAATCCGCAGCCAGAATGCGATTCCTGTGATGCATGTTATATAGGGGATAAATGGACCATTGACAAAGCCCGTACACCATACGGCGCTGTAAGCTAGGCCGTTGCAGCTTAATACCACGATGAGCTGGACAAGGAACAAAATAGCGAAATAAAGCCCATTGGGCAAAGTGTCATATTTTTCCAGATGTTTTTTGTACAGGTATCCCAACTGGTAAGCCGGGAACATAAAAAGAATCCGTCCGGGGAATTTATAATATCCCCATACATGCCCGTTGATAGATAGCCATACGGTAAATATTCCGGCCAGAAAGCAGGCGGATGCAATAAACCACTCGTTTTTTATATGTAGGAAGCCGAGTATTTTGCGCATACAGATATTCAGGATTTCTATCAGGAAAAGTGCCGGCACAAACCATGAGGCATAGTTATACCCAAATTGATGCCCGCTTAAAAACGGCTCAAGGAATAAGGTTTTCAAATTAATGGGGCCGCCGATGGCAAAACCGAAAAAATGCAGGACGGATGCAACCAGGCCGTAAAAAAAGTTCCAAGCCAGATATGGCAGCATCAACTTGCACATTTTTCTTTTTATGTAGGATATGATATCTTTTTCCGATTCTTCATAGTAAAAATAGCCGGATATGAACAGGAATGCCATCACATGAAAAGAGTAATAAGGAAACATACCTCCTAAATCAAAAATATGGAAATCCGCATGGCCGGCAACGACCAGTAGAATGCATATGGAGGAAAGGATACGGAAGGTTGTATTTATTTGCTTTTCTATCATAATCTTCCCCGATTTGACATATTTCTTTATATTATACAAAATAAAGAAACAATCCGCCACAAAATTTTGATATTTTCTTAATTTTTCTTAAGAATTAGAAAAGGCATTCTTGAAGAAACTATTTCTTTTTTAAAAAGAATGTATTATAATGAATAAAGGAAATTTTATAAAATTCAGATGGAGGTAAAGAAAATGTTAGTATCAGCAACAGAAATGCTTCAAAAAGCAAAAGCTGGCCACTATGCAGTAGGGCAGTTTAATATCAACAATCTTGAGTGGACAAAAGCTATCCTTTTAACGGCTCAGGAGAATAATTCCCCTGTTATCCTTGGTGTTTCTGAAGGTGCAGGCAAGTATATGGGCGGATATGATGTAATAGTTGGCATGGTTAACGGACTTATCAAAGACCAGAACATTACCGTTCCGGTAGCTCTTCATTTGGATCACGGCAGCTATGAACATTGCTATAAGTGTATCGAAGCAGGTTTGTCATCCGTTATGTTTGACGGTTCCCATTACCCGATTGATGAAAACGTAGCTAAGACAAAAGAAGTGGTTGCTGCAGCACATGATAAAGGAGTTTCCGTAGAAGCAGAAGTTGGTTCTATCGGCGGCGAAGAAGACGGTGTTGTAGGTATGGGCGAATGCGCAGACCCGAATGAATGCAAGGCAGTTGCAGATCTTGGCATTGATTTCCTGGCAGCAGGCATCGGCAATATTCATGGCAAATATCCTGAAAACTGGAAAGGACTGTCTTTTGAAACATTGGATGCTATCCAGAAACTGACAGGCGATATGCCTCTGGTACTTCATGGTGGTACAGGTATCCCGGCTGATATGATTAAAAAAGCAATTTCCTTGGGAGTAGCCAAGATTAACGTTAATACGGAATGCCAGTTGGCTTTTGCAGCAGCTACACGTAAGTATGTAGAAGAAGGAAAAGACCAGCAGGGTAAAGGGTTTGACCCTCGTAAACTTCTTGCTCCCGGTTTTGAGGCGATTAAACAGACAGTAAAAGAAAAAATGGAACTTTTCGGTTCTGTGGACAAGGCTTGAGAAGCTAGGTAGATGATATAAAAAGAGTTGGCCGCCTGGTCAACTCTTTTTGACCGTATAGGATTCGGGTGTCAAAAGGTCTGCCCTGCAGCGCCGCTTGGCAAATGGCACAAAAAATTTGTGCCGCAAAACTTGTTTTGCTATTGTACGGAGCATTCCGATGAGCCTCTTAAGGCAAAAATCGTGTTCAGCATTGGCTTCCACGATTTTAGAGTCTCCTCTCCATCGTACGAAAGTCACTTGCTCAATATTCTTTTGTGCCATCTGCCAAGCGGCGCTGCAGGGCAGACCTTTTAACACCCGAATCCTTATAGGAAAGTCTTCCGGATTTTCTCATATGGTAAAAAGTAATTATCGCACTGCGGTGGAGAAGATGAATCTTCTTGATTCGATTATAAATGATTAGGTAAGGGATGGTAATTGAAATGAATATATTTAAAGAAATGGGGCTGGCTGTTTACAGCTTCAAAAGTTATAAAGAGTTTCTAAAAAATAGAAAAGGGAAAGTATTTCTGTTCTCGATTGTTGTTATGCTGATTTATTTCTTCATAAAAATGGTTATTCCGTTTTTAATGCTGAATGGTTCGGGTCTGGCTTCGGTGATTAAGGAGAATGTGCCCGACTTCCGTTTGGAAAACGGTGTTTTATGGGTGGAAGAGGAAGTTCAGATTGACGACGGCGATACGTGCGTATGGATTGATACGGATCCGGATGAAGTATTTTATGATGCGGATGAAATGGAAGAATATTATGATGACTATACGAATGTCTGGCTAATGGATTCCGAGAAAATGTTGATAAAGAGCAACAATAACAACATGCAGCAGTTTTATTTTGCGGATATGGATGCGGAATTTTCCAAAGAGGATCTTATGGCCCTCGTGCCGTCCTTTTATTTTATCATGGTAATTATTATGATTATTTGCTATGTTGTTATGACGGCTTTGTTTTTCTTTGGCGTTTTATTCGTGGCATTGCTTGGCATGATTGTGGCTTCCTGCATGAGATACCAGCTTACTTTCGGGCAGCTGTATCTGCTTGGGGTTTACAGCAGGGTATTGCCGTTGCTGATTAAAGCTTTGGTTTCTTACCTGCCGTTTACTATCCCTTATTTTTGGGTTATTAATTTTGGGCTTTCCGTAGTGATAATCGGAATAGCGATTAAAGGGATGAGAGAGGATCTTTTGCAGCAGCAAAATAATTTTGGCGCTTCCGGCGATACCAGATGGATGGAGTAATGCCAAATGGCAGAGAGGATTATTTATCCTCTCCGCCCACTGTTTCTTTGCCGGCTTTTACCCGGGAGATATAATCCTTTGTCATGGTGATGACTTGACCGGACAGTAGGGTAATAGCGATTAGGTTAGGCAGTGCCATAAAGCCGTTGAAAGTGTCCGAAATATCTACGACCAGCTTTAAGGAAGCATTGCAGCCAATAAAGATAATAAGGATAAAAATCAGCTTATAAACAGGGACTGCCTTCAGCCCAAATAAGTATTCAATGCCACGTTCACCGTAATAAGACCAGCCCAGGATAGTGGAAAAGGCAAAAAGCATAACTGCAATGGAAATAAATCCGCCGCCCACAGAGCCGAAGACGGATTCAAATGCCGCGCTGGTAAGGGCAACTCCGCTTTTTAGAGTATCAGGGAGGTCTGTGCCCACATATTTTGCATATTCCGTGTAATCATAGACCCCGGAAGTCAATATTGTGAGGGCGGTTAAAGTACAAACTACTAAAGTATCGGCGAATACTTCAAAGATACCCCACATGCCCTGTACCACTGGTTCTTTTACATTGGAAGCGGAGTGTACCATTACGGAAGATCCGAGCCCGGCCTCGTTGGAGAATACGCCGCGGGAAATTCCCCTTCTCATAGCAACCATAACTGTAAAACCAGCAATACCGCCCCCGATGGAGGAAAAGCGGAAAGCGTTTGTAAAAATGGCGCCAAAAGCCTCCGGAACTGCGGATACGTTGGAAAAAATTACAATAAGGGAACCGATAATATATGTAACGGCCATAAAAGGAACCAGCTTTTCCGTAACGGAAGCAATCCGTTTGATGCCGCCTACGATAACCAGCCCGGCGAGGAGCATGACAATAAGAGCGGTAGCCCATTTCGGAACGGAAAAGGAATGATACAAACCGTTGGCAATTTCATTCCCCTGCGACATATTGCCGATGCCGAAAGAAGCCAATACGCAGAAAATGGAAAAAATCACGGCTAACCATTTCCATCCAAGCCCTTTTTCGATGTATATCATTGCGCCGCCAATCCAGTCGCCCTTTTCGTTTTTGTAACGGTATTTGATGCCCAAGGTATTTTCTGCATAATTCGTCATCATCCCTAAAAAGGCGGAAAGCCACATCCAGAAAATAGCTCCGGGGCCGCCTAATGCAAGGGCAATAGCCACACCTGAAATATTCCCGACGCCAATGGTTGCGGCCAGGGCAGTACAGAGCGATTGGAACTGGGAAATCGCATGTTTATCGTCCGTTTTCCTTACATGGGAGGAATCCTTTTTAAATAGTTGGAGAAAAGTCACATCAATCCAATATTTAAAATGGGAAATCTGGAATACCTTGGTACGTACGGTAAACATGAAGCCCACAGCGAGGAAAATGACGAGCATGACCGGGCCCCAAATAAAATTGTTCAGGGCACCGTTGACATTGGTTACAATCTGAATAAATCCATCCATAAATTTTCATGATATGATATAAGAAGTGGCGGGGCAATGCCTGCAAAGCTCATACCATGATACACCTCCTTCATAATAAATAAAATAGTTAGGAATTTTCCATAGAAAAAAAAGAGCGCAAATTATTACGCTCTTTGCAATATACATATATTTTATTACGCTAAAGTATATATGTCAATAGGATATAAAGCGGAATCATTGAAATCAATTCCGGAAAATAGAAAAAAGTTTCCGATAAAAGGGAGGATGCCAAGTAAAGCTGTCTTTACTTGGCATTTATTATGAAAAAGTTATTTAAAAAATCAATTAACTCTGACTGTCATATTGTTGTTTCGTTGTTTATCTTATGAATTTAGTATATGGGAAATAAATGTCTAAAGAATGTTATGAAGTTGAAGTTTTTTTTAAATGAGTATGAACAAAATATGAACGGGAAAAAAGAAAGCCGGAAAAGGGAGAAGATATCCCCCGGTTTTCCGGCTGGCATTTTGTCCAATGAAAGATTGCCCGTATTAAATTTTTTCGGGTTCCGGGTATTCCACACCGAAACAATCTACGGTAACGCTTTTTATTATCTGGTCTTCAAGAGGCCGGTCGGAATAATCGGTGCGTGTTTCGGCAATGCGGTTAACGGCTTCCATCCCTTCAATGACCTTTCCAAAAGCGGCATAGCTGCCGTCAAGGTGAGGGGAATGCTTGTGCATAACAAAGAACTGGGAACCGGCGGAGTCGGGATTCATGCTCCTTGCCATAGAAAGGACGCCTTCTTCATGCTTTAAGTCATTTTCCACGCCGTTTTGGGAAAATTCCCCTTTGATGCTGTAGCCCGGGCCGCCCATGCCGGAACCTTCCGGGTCGCCGCCTTGAATCATAAAGCCGCGGATGACTCTATGGAAAATGAGCCCGTCATAAAAGTTTCTTCCGATTAAAGAGATAAAATTGTTTACGGTATTGGGGGCAATCTCAGGATACAATTCTGCTTTGAAAACATCCCCGTTTTCCATTGTAAAAGTGACAATTGGATTCTGTGCCATTATTTTGCTTCCCTTCTTTGATAAATTATTTTATGATATTACTGTATCTATTTTAGACGAAATGAGCGGGTTAGTAAATAGGGGGGAGCATGTTAAAAAAAATAGTTTTCCTGTTGGAGGATGAAGGGCAAAGCAAAGCTGTTGAAGAGTTGAAAAAGAATATGGGATTTTACAATAAAAAAATTTTTTATGGGAATCTTAATGATTGGAAAGAAGAAGGGACGGAAAAGTGCGCCAAAGACGATATCCTGTTTGTTACAGATTCTTCGGCATTGCTTTGTGAATTAAAAAAGAGAGGGGATTATGCGATTGCGTTGCTTCATGAGAACAACCGGACGGAGGATTTGTCGGGGGCTGCTTACGCGATTACGGATATTGAAGAATTAAGTTGGGATTCTTTTGAAAAGGCGTATCAGCGTATGGCAGGAAAGCCGTGGAAAATTGTGGAAACGGAGCGGTGTGTTATCAGAGAAACAATAGTAGAAGATGTAGAAAAATTTTACGGAATATATGCGGAGCCGTCCATTACTTATTATATGGAAGGTTTGTTCGCAAACCCGGCGGATGAAATAGAGTATACAAAAAAGTATATCCAGGAGATATATGGGTTTTACGGATATGGATTGTGGAGCATTTTATGTAAAGAAAACGGGGAAATGATAGGGCGTGCCGGTCTGAGCTGGAGGCCGGGGTTTGATATGCCCGAGCTGGGGTTTTTGATTGCCGTGCCATATCAGGGGAAGGGGTATGCTTATGAGGTTTGCCGTGCCATTCTGGAGTATGGGGAACAGGAATTGGGATTTGCAAAAGTACAGGCACTGGTCAGGGAGGAAAACAGAGCCTCCATTTGTTTGTGCAGGAAGTTAGGGTTTGAGCGGGAGGGAAGGGTAGAAGATAAAGGGATATGGTATGAATGGTATGTAAGGGAGAGATTGGGTAATGACAGAGGAGAACCGTAGTTATATTGCGATTGACTTAAAATCGTTTTATGCTTCCGTGGAATGCGTAGAGCGGGGGCTGGATGCAATGGATACCCATTTGGTCGTTGCCGATGCAAGCCGTACGGAAAAGACCATTTGCCTTGCGGTATCGCCGCCTTTGAAAGCTTATGGGATTCCGGGGCGGGCGAGGCTGTTTGAAGTAGTGCAGAGGGTAAAAGAAGTAAATGCAAAGAGAAAAAGCAAAGCACCCGGTTATGCTTTTACGGGTTCATCGTATAGCAGTGCGGAGCTGAAGGCATCGCCGGAGCTGGCGGTTTCCTATATTACAGCCCCTCCAAGGATGGCCCTTTATATGGAGTACAGTACGAGGGTTTACAACGTTTATTTGCGGTTTGCCGCACCGGAAGATATCCATGTGTATTCCATAGATGAAGTGTTTATAGACGTAACATGCTATTTGGCCACTTACCGGATGACGGCCAGGGAACTGGCTAAAAAGCTGATTCAGGAGATATGGAAAGAAACGGGGATAACGGCTGCAGCCGGTATCGGTACAAATCTTTATCTTTGCAAAGTGGCTATGGATATTGTGGCAAAGCATGTGGCGCCGGACGCGGATGGAGTGTGCATTGCGGAATTGGATGAGATGGAATACCGCAAAATGTTGTGGGACCACCGTCCGATTACCGACTTTTGGCGTGTGGGCAGAGGGTATGCCAAAAAACTGAAAGAAAACGGCATATTTACGATGGGAGACGTAGCAAGATGTTCTGTGGGAAAGCCGATGGATTTTCATAATGAAGAATTGTTGTACAGGTTGTTCGGGATAAATGCGGAACTGCTTATCGACCATGCCTGGGGATGGGAACCGTGTACCATTGCCGATGTGAAAGCATATGAACCGGAAAGCAACAGTTTAGGCTCCGGCCAGGTTCTTCAGCGCCCCTATGATTTTGAAAAAGGAAGGCTGATTGTCAGGGAAATGACGGACTCGCTTGTCCTTGATTTAGTGGATAAAGGGCTCGTGACCAGCCAAATGGTATTGACTATAGGCTATGACATTGAAAACTTGACAAACCCGGAGATTAAGAAACGGTATCAAGGGGCAGTTACGGTAGACCATTATGGGCGAAAGGTGCCAAAACATGCTCATGGAACGGTAAACTTAGACCGCCGGACTTCTTCGACGAAGCTGATTATGGATGCGGTGATGGCGCTGTATGACCGCATTGTGGATAAAGGGCTGCTTGTTAGGAGGATTGCCATAACAGCAAACTATGTGGTGAAGGAAGACAAGGCTATGGAAAGCGAAAGCTTTGAACAGCTCGATTTATTTACCGATTATGCGGCATTGCAGAAGCGGAAAGAAGAAGAGGAAGAGATGCTTGCCAGAGAGCGGAAGATGCAGAAAGCCATGCTGGATATTAAAAAGAAATTTGGAAAAAACGCAATTTTAAAGGGGATGAATCTGGAAGAAGGAGCGATGGCCGTGGAGAGGAACAGGCAAATTGGCGGTCATAAGGCATAGAGGCCGGAAGGAGGAGATATACATGGTCAGTAATGTATATAAAGAAGGAAATGACAGTATTTATGGCAAAGCGGGCAATTGCTATGATGATATTATCCATTTGCCGCATCACGTTTCCACAGCCCATCCACCTATGGAAAGAACGGATCGTGCGGCGCAGTTTTCCCCCTTTGCGGCTCTGACCGGTTATGAAGAGTCCATAGAGGAGACGGGCCGGCTGACAGAGGCGAGACGGGAACTGGAAGAAGACGCCAAAGCGGCTTTGGATGAAAAATTGCAATCAATACAGGAGCGGATAGCGGATTATCCAAAGGCGGCAATCACGTATTTTCTGCCTGACCATAAAAAAGAAGGAGGAGCATATGTCACGGTGGAGGATTATATAAAAAAGATAGACAGGTATAGGAATGTTTTGCACATGCAGGACGGAACCAAAATCCCGGTGCAGGAGATTATTGGTATAACGGAACTTTCGTAATTTATTTTCTCTTCTTTATTAAAAAGTGGGAATTAATAACGAATAATGTGGGGATAAAATTAAACATTTGTTGATATATAAGAAAATAGTGGATATAATATAAAATAAAAACGAAATTGCCGTAGAAAGGAAAAGTATGAAACTGCTCAAGATTAAAGTGACTGGGTTACCTCTATGCAAAGATGTTTTGGAAATTGATTTTTTTGCAAAGCAACGTGTTGAATCTGAAAAAAATGAAACGATGTATCATCTGTTTTCTAATATTTATCTAAATAATGCAGTAGCTATTATGGGGATTAATGCATCAGGTAAAACGACAATACTGAAAACAATATCTTTTATCATTAATATGCTTAATAATCAACCGATTAACCTCATTGATGCTAATGATGTTTTGAAGGGGATGAAAGCGAATGAGAGGGTATATTTTGAAACCTATTTTTACTGTGAAAATAATACAATCAATAAATTGGAGACGGTTGTTCAAAAGATAGTAGAGAAAGGAGATTTGAATAGCAAATATATTATTGAAAATGAGAAATTGTGGTCAAAAAATATAGAAAAAATAAAAACAAAGAAAACGCTTTTGGAATTTGACAATCTATATCCGGCAATGACTAGGAGCAGAGATGAAGAATTTTTAATGGAAGATGTAAGTATCATTATTGCTTTTAATAAGAAGTATAGAGCAGGTTTCTTTTTGAAGGATATGTCGGGATGGACGGATTTTAATTTTTTGCCTTTGATTGGGGAATTTCCGGAAGAATTAATTGCCTTTCTGGATCCGAATATTGATTATTTAAAAGCGGATATGGACGGGGACGAAGTTGATATTAGGTTAAAGTTCAAAGATAATGAAGAACTTATATTAAATAGCCCGGTTAGGCTTAACGAGTTTTTATCATCCGGAACAATTAAGGGGATAGGAATTTTTATGAGTGCGATGTTTGTATTCCAGAGAGGTGGATACTTAATCATAGATGAATTGGAAAACCATTTTAATAAAGAAATAGTAGCCACATTAATAAGGTTTTTTATGGACTGTAAAGTAAATTCAAATGGTGCGGCTTTAATATTTTCGACCCATTATTCAGAGCTAATGGATGAGTTTGACCGGAATGATAATATATATATTACAAGAAATAAAAAAGGGATTACAGTAGAAAATTTATCGAATATTCTGAAGCGAAATGACATTAAAAAAAGCGAAGCATTTCAAAGCGGCTTTTTACAAGGGACTGTTCCTGCGTATGAGGCATATGTCAATTTAAAGAATGTCCTAATGAATCTTTAGAAGGAGGGGCATTATGGTATTAAGGGGATATATTGCCTGCATTTGTGAAGGGAATGCGGAACACGCGGTTATGGATTTGCTTTTGGAAAATGATAAGTTAATATTTCGGGAAGGCGATTTGCTTGATGGGAAAATAATTAGATGTAGAGATGGCAAAACGTTTGAGCAAAGATATTTAAGAAAGGGATTTTCTAATACGATAACGATATTGCGTATCTTGGACTCGAGAAGAGAAAAGTTTAGATTGAGCAAAGGATACATAGACAAAATAGATGTAATCAATATAATAACGGCGCCAGAAATAGAAATGTTGATGATATGTAACGAGCAAAAATATAATGCTTTTAAAAAATCTGGGAAGAAGCCAAGTGAATATTGCAAAACAGATTTAGGGTTTAGTAATGTCAAAAATTATGATTTTGTAAAAAATTATTTTAAAGATGTGGATAAACTATTGATGTCTATCCATGAATATAGAAGATTATCCAATATTCCTAAGGGTGAGTATACGCTTAATGACTTATTGAAGTAATAAATGGTAAGGCTTGAGCGATAGAAAGGTTCGGAAGGACGATGAAAAAGAACGAGATTATAGCAATTTACGGAGAAGAATATACCAAAATGACAAGGGCGCTTCTGGAAGAAGCGGGTTTGGCAGGGATGATTGGGGATAAGGGGAAAAGGATTGGGATAAAACCGAATCTTGTGTCGCCGGTTCCGGCATCCGAGGGGGCAACAACGCACCCGGAGGTGGTGGAGGGGTTGCTGCAGTATTTGCAGGAACATGATTTTCAAAATATTGCCATTTTGGAGGGGGCCTGGGTAGGCGCCAGAACAGAAGAAGTTTTTGAAGTATGCGGCTACCGGGAACTGGCAAAACGGTATGGGGTGGAGCTGATAGATACCCAGAAGGAAAAGGCGGTGGCGGTGGATTGTGCAGGGATGGAACTTCATATCTGTGAATGTGCATTGAAAATAGACTATATGATTAATGTACCGGTGATGAAGGGGCATTGCCAGACAAGGATTACCTGTGCCCTGAAGAATATGAAAGGTCTGCTTCCCAATGCTGAGAAAAGACGGTTTCATGCATTAGGACTACATAAACCGATTGCCCATCTGGCGGTGGGAATACGGCAGGATTTCATTTTAGTGGATAGTATTTGCGGGGATTTAAGCTTTGAAGACGGCGGAAACCCTACGGTTATGAACCGTATTTTTGCAGCCGCAGACCCGGTGTTGTGCGACAGCTATGTATGCAGCCTTTTGGAATATGGTATAGAGGAAGTACCCTATATTGTAAAAGCGCAACAACTGGGCGCCGGCAATGGGGATTTGTCCAAGGCATCTGTGAGGGAAATAAATGCTCCAGGCAATACGGCGGCCTTGCCGGACAAGGAACAGGTTATGAAACTCAGGGAAATGGCGGAAGAAGTGGACTCATGCAGCGCCTGTTATGGCTATCTGATACCGGCATTGGACAGGCTGGATAAGGAGGGGCTGCTTCGCGGATTCCCGGAAAAAATATGCATTGGCCAGGGGTTCCGTGGAAAAAGCGGAACAGTCGGCATCGGTAACTGTACAAACGGCTTTCTGCATAATTTAAAGGGCTGCCCGCCCACCGAGGAAGAAATATACTGTTTTCTAAAGTCCATAGTGGAATCCACATCCTGACAGCTTATCCTGTTTTACAGACAGACGGTGCAGACAGAAGGTAAATTTTTGTGCGGGAAAACTTTTGTGTCACAGGGGTAAGGGAGTGCTGTCCAATTAGACAGAAAGTAAAATTTCTGTGCGGGAAAACTTTTGTGTCACAGGGGTAAGGAAGTGCTGTCTAATTAGACAGAAGGTAAATTTTTTGTGCTGGAAAATTTTTCTGTCACAGGGGTAAGGGAGTGTTGTCTAATTAGGCAGAAGGTAAAATTTCTGTGCTGGAAAATTTTTCTGTCACACAGGTAAGGGAGTGTTGTCTAATTAAATAGGAGGTAAAAGCTATGGATAAAAAAACGAGTAAAGAAATACAGGATTTGGTCGATAAAGCTACCGCAGGGGATAAAAAAGCCCTGGAAACGCTTATTGTAGGTGTACAGGATATTGTGTTTAATTTATCTTTGCGGATGCTGGGTACATTTGCGGATGCGGAGGATGCCACACAGGATATTCTGTTGAAAATGATTACGCATCTGTCTTCTTTTCGGGGTGACAGCTCCTTTACAACGTGGGTATTCAGCATTGCGGCTAACCATCTGAAAAATTATAAAAAGCATATGTTTGCCCGCTATCCGCTGAGTTTTGAGTATTATGGGGATGATATAGAAAACGGGAAATCCAAGGATGTACCGGATTTAACGCAGAATGTGGAAAAGGGGATATTGGCGGAAGAACTGAAAATGTCCTGCACCAATGTGATGCTGCAATGTCTGGATATGGAAAGCAGATGTATTTTCATATTGGGTACAATGTTTAAGATTGACAGCCGCATCGCAGGGGATATTTTGGGGATGACCCCGGAAGCGTATCGTAAACGGCTTTCCCGGATACGCAAAAAAATGGCAGACTTTCTTGGGGAATATTGTGGAGAATACGGAAGCGGCAGATGTAAATGTATAGACAGGGTAAACTATGCAATACAAAGCCACCGGATAAATCCGCTGCAGTTGGACTATATGACAGCCACGGAAATCTCCATGCAAACGATGATGGATGTGAAAAATGCTATGGAGGATATTGACGATTTGTCACAGGATTTCTCATTCTGCAAGCCGTACCAATCTCCTGAACGTACAAAACATCTGATACAGGAATTTTTAGATTCCACGCAGTTTTCCACTATACAGAGAGCGTAAAGGAGATGACAGCTATGGGTATACAATTAATTGTTGATTATTTATCGGTATTGAGCATGAATAACAACCGCGAATGGTATCATGCAAACAAGGAAGATTTTAAAAAAGCAAATGCTGAATTTGAAGAATTTCTGCAGGCGCTAATCTTGGAAATTGGAAAGTTTGACAGCAGCATTTTGCATAACAATCCGAAAGACCTTACGTTTAAGATTGTAAGGGATACGCGTTTCAGCCATGATAAATCGCCTTATAACCCTGCATTCCGCGCCCATATCGCATCTAAGGGGAAACTGCCTGTTCCTGTGGGATATTATCTTATGATAAAGCCCGGCAATCAGTCCTTTTTGGGCGGAGGCCTGTTCGCAGACATGTTTAAGGATGCAACAACGATGGTTCGGGATTATATTGTAGAAAATGGCGAAGAATGGGAGAAAATCATCCATGAGCCGGAGTTTGAAAAATATTTTACGGTACAGGGAACCGCATTAAAGAATGTTCCTTCAGGATATGAGAAAGAACATCCGCAAGCAGAATATTTAAAATATAAAAGTTGGTATCTGGAATATCCGCTGAAAGACGAGGAATTGAAAGATGCAAAAACATTCCTTGTAAAGGCGGCAGAAGTTTTCCGGATTATGAAACCTTTTAATGATTATTTGAACAAAGCGCTTGTGGGGTTCCAGATGCCCACAAGATAACGAAAGTTTTAACAGGAGGGCAGCGCCTTGTTTTCACAGGGAAACTGCTCTCAGCAGATAAGGAAGCAACCGCACGGTCTTGCACCGCAGAAGGTAGCCTTCGGTTTTCACAGGGAAGCTGCCCCCAGCAGACAAGGAATTGCATGGTCTTGCACTATAAGGGGCAGCCCCATGCTATTTTGACTATGCAGCGGACTAGGATATTCCGCTGCATCCGTCTATTTTCCTTAATTCCTCTGCCGTCAATGGCGTACCTTCCAATGCTTTTATATTTTCTATGATTTGGGTTGGCTTGGAAGCGCCGATTAGGACACTGGTAACCACATCGTCTTTCAGGAGCCATTGGATGGCGAGCGCTGCAAGGGATTCCCCGCGGGCTGCGGCAATTTCATTTAGCGCTTTTATCTGTGCCAGTTTTTCTTCGGTCAGAAGCTGTTCTTTCAGGAAGCGTCCATCGGTACGGATGCGGCTGTCCTGTGGGATTCCATTTAAGTACCGGTCTGTGAGAAGGCCTTGTGCAAGGGGGCTGAAAGTGATAATGCCTTTCCCTGCTTTTAAGGCTGCGTCTTTCAGGCCGTTTTTTTCTATTGTCCGGTCAAAAATAGAATATCGGTTCTGGTTAATAATAAAAGGGCATTTTAAATCGTGCAGGATGGAAGCGGCTTGTTCCATCTGTTCGCCATTATAGTTGGAAAGGCCCACATACAATGCTTTCCCGCTCTGGACAATGCTGTTTAGAGCGCCCATAGTTTCTTCCAAAGGGGTTTCCGGGTCGGGCCGGTGATGGTAAAAAATATCCACATAATCAAGCCCCATACGATGTAAGCTTTGGTCTAAGCTGGCAATCAGATATTTCCGGCTGCCCCAATCGCCATAGGGACCGTTCCACATAAGATAACCGGCTTTTGTGCTGATAATTAATTCATCGCGATAATTTTTCAGATTATCTTTGAAAATTCGTCCGAAATTGATCTCCGCGCTGCCCGGTTCCGGACCGTAATTATTGGCCAAATCAAAATGGGTAATACCTTGGTCGAAAGCGGTAAGGCACATTTGCTTCATATTTTCATAATGGCCGGTATCGCCGAAATTGTGCCATAGCCCTAAGGAAAGGGCAGGAAGCTTTAATCCGCTTTTCCCGCTGCGGCGGTAGGGCATATTGTCATAACGTGTTCCGGATGCCTGATAATACATTTTCTCCTCGTTTCTGTACAGCTTTATAACCTGAAGTTTATAGCCTAAAGCCAGTTTAGCTTTCAAAAATGCGGATGCCGTACGGACGCAAACTTGAGGCTGAAGGTTTCTGGTTTTCAATCGGTTTTCTATTATTTTTTTATATTTATCTTTAAAATGCAATCAATATTTTTCCGATGAGTTCCATAAGTTGAGGCATATTGACCGGTTTCGCCAAATGAGCGTTCATACCGCTTTCCATGGAACGCCTGCGGTCTTCGTCCAAAGTGTTGGCGGATAGAGCGATAATCGGGATATTGGCTAATACAGGGTTTTCGATCTGCCGGATTGCCATTGTAGCATGATAGCCATCCATTATCGGCATTTGGATATCCATGAGGACTAGTGCATAATAGCCGGGAGGCGAATTTTTTATTTTTTCTACCGCAATGCTGCCGTTAACGGCAGTGTCAACGAAAAAGCCAACATCCTGCAGCAGTTCCACTTCGATTTCCAGATTGATTTCATTGTCTTCGACCAAAAGGATACGGCGGCGTTCCGGAAGATGTATGGCTGGCTTTCCTTTTGGGGTCAAGGGCTTGAATTGCCTGTCTTGGATACGAAGGTCAAGGGTAACGGTAAATGTGCTACCCTTGCCGGTGGAGCTGCGCACTTCTATTTTGCCGTTCATCATATCGACGATGTTTTTTGTGATGGTAAGCCCGAGCCCGGTACCGTATACACCGCTTAAAGTGGTATTTTTCTGCCGCTCAAAGGGTTCAAAAATATGTTCCAGGAAGGTTTCGCTTATGCCGATGCCGTTATCTTCAATGATTAACTGGAAGGTGGCGTGATGCTCTGCCGTGTCTTCCAGTTCTTTGACTGTGATGTTGATTTTGCCGCCTGGCTCGGTATATTTTACTGCGTTTCTGGCAAGGCGCAAGACAATTTGCGACAGTTTTTGCGGGTCGCTGTAAACCGTATAATGTTTCAGCCCTGAAATATTCAGGGAAAGGGCAATCTCTTTTTCCGTTGCCCTGGGCAGTATGGTAGACTGCACATTTTGTACAATATCAAGGAGATTGCATTCGATTTCTTCGATATGGATTTTCCCTGATTCGATGCTGGATATTTCCAGCACATCGTTCATCAGCCGCAGCAGATGGTCGCTGGAGGTTTCTATCATATCCAAATAGTTATGGACTTTTTCTTTATTATCCAGATGTTTTTTTGCAAGGGCAGCGAACCCTACGATGGCGTTCATAGGGGTTCTGATGTCATGGGACATGTTGGATAAAAAGGTATTTTTTGCAATGTTGGAGGATTTTGCCTGTTCCAATGCATCTTCCAACATTTTTTTCTGTTCCATTTCATAAATGATTTCGTCGTCTACGCTCCGGTAACCCATAACAATTTGGGATACGTGCTGGCTTTCGTCAGTATTTACATTTACAACGCGCAGTTGGAGGTATTTCAGTTTCCCATTGAGCATAATTCGGTAATTGACATGGAATGAACGGCTTTTGGAAAGCATATTGCGTATGTGTTCTGGGGTAGTTGCCCGTGCAACACGCTCCCTGTCTTCCGGACAGACCCATGTTTGGATATATTCGGAATCAAAACCGGTAAATTGGCAGACGGTGCAGTTAGAGGAAAACTTGGAACCGAACCTGGGGCTGACCCGATAGGCTTGAATCCTGTCTACGTCCAGATTGGCATAAAAAATAGACTCAAAGTCGATGCTAAGCCCTTCAATCATATTAAGGCGTCGAAGCTGTTCCTGAAGCTGTTCTTCTTTTTCTTCAATCTGCCGCTTTTTGCGCTCTGTGGCATCTACTACAAAAACATAAAAAATATCCCCGTTGTCATCGCTCTGGGTAAAATGGCCATAATCTTCCAACCAACGGACTTCCCCGCCTTTTTGGATAATCCGGTATTCCACATAGTCCAAATCGTCATCACGGCGGGCCAGCTGTTCGTTGATGCTGCATTCCACTTCCGCCAAATCGTCCGGATGTACAATTCCCCGGAACGAGTTCCCGGTCAGCTCCCGGAACTCTTCCATAGTGGAACAATTAAATATGTGCAACATAGATTTATTGGCATAAATAATTTCCTGATTGCCGTCGGCACGGTAAATAAAAAATCCGCCGGGCATTTTATTTGCTAATGTTTTGACGTAATCTACTGCCGGCATGTCGATGGATAAGTTATTGTCTGGTTCTATCTGATGATTCAAGCGGTATCCCTCCAACTCCGAATTTGACTTGACTTTGCTTACTTTAATAATAACACTTAAAAAATAATATGTAAATCTTTATTAAATACATCTATAAAAAAGCGGTCGGGAACCTATTTTTATAGGCAATGTTTCCAACGGCCCGTAGAAAATCCGGTTTCTGTGGAAAAAGTGGGTGTATACTTGCAGGAAAAAGGAAGAAAAGGTATAATTAACATTTGTTAGGGAAACGGTGAAAAAGGAAAGAGGTTGAGAGATGCTTAAGGTGTGTAATCTGGGCTATGAAGTCATAGAAAATGGTAAGAAAGTAACCATTGTAAAGGATATCAGTTTTACGGTGGAGGATGGGGAAATGCTGGTGATTACCGGGCCGAATGGGGGCGGCAAATCTACGGTAGCGAAGCTGCTTATGGGTATCCTGCCTGCTACGGAAGGGCAAATCCTGTTGGACGGCGAGGATATTATGGATTTAAGTGTAAATGAGAGGGCAAATGCGGGGATTGGTTATGCGTTCCAGCAGCCACCGGCTTTTAAAGGAATGACTGTCCGCCGGCTATTGAATCTGGCAGCGGGAAAAGAATTGCCGGAGCATATATGCTGTGATTTGCTCAGTAGCGTGGGCATGTGTGCCGGGGAATATTTGGATAGGGAAGTGGACGCCACATTGTCGGGAGGGGAACGGAAACGGGTGGAAATTGCCACTGTTCTGGCAAAAAGCCATAAAGTGTGTATTTTTGACGAACCGGAGGCTGGCATAGATTTGTGGAGCTTTTCCATGCTGGTGGACGAATTTGAGAAAATCCACCGGGATAAAAAAGAAACATTGTTGTTGATTTCCCATCAGGAAAAAATAATTCAGATGGCAGACCGGATACTGGTAATAAGAGACGGTTCGGTGGAAAAATGCGGTGAGGCGGAAGAGATTCTGCCAATGCTGTTTGGAGGAGTAAAAGAGTGTGCATGTGTGAACCGGAGAGGAGGCAGCGGATATGGAATTGGATGCGGTAACAAGTAGTGTCTTAAAGGAAATAGATGCCGGTGGATGGAAACAGGAGGGTGCATATAACCTGAGGTTTAATGGTCAGGCTCTTTGCCACGGGGATAGCGAGAACATAAAAATAAAAAGGAAAGAAGACAAGCCGGGGGTGGATGTGTATATCAGCGGCGAAACGAAGGGGGAGGCGGTCCATATCCCTGTAGTGATTTCACAATCGGGGATGACGGACGTTGTGTATAATGATTTTTATATTGAAGAGGGCGCAGATGTTGTAATTATAGCAGGCTGTGGTATCCATAACAGCGGATGCAACGAGACAAGGCATGATGGAGTGCATGCGTTTCACGTAGGGAAAAATGCAAAAGTCGTATATGAAGAGAAACATTATGGGGAAGGGGAAGGAACCGGGGAAAATGTGTTGAACCCCGTAACAGAGATTTTTCTTGGGGAAGGGGCAGTCTTTACACTGGATACCGCCCAAATCCGGGGAGTGGACTCCACAGAGAGGAAGACGGATGTGGATATGGGGCCGGGAAGCAGGCTTTTTGTTATGGAAAAACTTATGACGCATGATGGGCAGACAGCAGTGTCTAATATGGAAGTAAGGATGAACGGTGACGATAGTTCGGCACAGATTGTCTCCCGTTCCGTGGCGAAAGGGGCTTCCCGGCAGACTTTCCATCCAAATGCGGTGGGGAATGCCCTTTGCAAAGCGCATATCCAGTGCGATTCCATTATTATGGATGAAGCACAGGTTTGCTCCATACCGGAAATTGATGCAAGAAACATCGATGCGCAGATTATCCATGAGGCGGCAATAGGAAGAATCAATACGGAACAGCTTTTGAAACTGCGGTCTTTTGGCATGACAGAAGAGGAAGCGGAAGCTGTAATTATTGATAGCTTTTTGAAATAAAGGAAGAGGGTGCCCCAAAACTATGATTGATTAAGGTCATAGGGAGGGCATCCTCTTTTAAAATTTATTTTATAAATTTATCCACTTTTTGTATATGGTTTATCAGCCAGTTAATCAAAAATTCCAGAAGGTTCTCTACCGTATCGTTTTGGCTGTCAAAGTCATCTTCGATTTCGTCCAAGTCAATCTCCAGCAAACTGTCTTCAAATTGGCGGTGCTGTGCGGCATGTTCTTTAATATAGGCATAGTTTATGCTTTTCTGATATTCCTCTTCGTGGGCAAAATGTGTTTTTGTATAGTTGATAAGTTCAGATACCAGATGTATAATGCGGTCCGATTTGTCTTGCAGAAGGTCGTCATAAAGCAATTCATGGGTTTCTTGGGCAAGCTCAAATAAACGGGCATGCTCTTTGTCAATAAATTCAATTCCGGTATAATATTCTGGTTTCATTTCATACATAACATTATCTCCTTTATTTGTCTATTGTGGTAATTCCAGTTTTCGGTTATATTTTAATTCTTTTTTACCGAATCTGCAAGACGAAAATGATGTGGAAGTTTACAGCTCTTTTTTCAGGAAAAGGGCACAGCTTAGTTTGTACATGATGTAATTCCAAAGGAGAGCCGGGATTGGGGAAGCGTATAAAAGGGCGGTTATGAAATCTTCGGTTATGTTAATGCCCAAAGCTGTCAGGAGACGGTAGGCAGCGTAACAGATGCCGGCGGGGATAAAGAAGGAGGCAAGGACAAGAATCCTTCCTTTTTCTGTTCCGAACCGGATAGCAAGAGGGATGGAAATGCTCCCGAAAACCGTAGAAAATGACAAGGCCAACAGCGCCGAAAGGAGCGGGGAGATAGATGCAATTTCCTCCGGGGGGCGGGAGAAGCTTTCCGCGATTACATTCCCTGCAGTACCTACGACGAGGCCGAATATAATGCCGATAAGGGAAAAGGCGAAAAGGACAAAGTATTTTCCTGCTACAATATCTTTTTTGGAAACAGGCATCACCATAGCGTATAATGGCCAGTTGGAATGCTCGTCAAAAGAAAAGGTAGTTACAATCATCATGCTGCATAAAATGGCACATGTAAAAATATAACCTTGTACGCCGGAAGTAGGAAGAAAGGCAACGGCAAAAACTAAAAGGATAAGGAACATGGATTTGGCGTTGTGGCTGATATTGTAAAAATCTTTTAAGATGAGGCTTTTCATGCTTTATAATCTCCTTTCACATATAACAATAGGATATCGTCTATCGTGGCATCGTCAACAACTGCCGTCCGATATTTTCGTTTGGCATATTCCTTATCGGCTACCAGTACATTCCATTGATAATCGTCTTTACGGCAGGCGAGGATTTCGGATTGGTCAATCGTATGGAAAAGTTCTGTTTTGCATCGGATAATCCCATAGCGGTATTTTAATTCGTCCTTGGATTTGCAAAAAAGAACTTTGCCTTGGTGGATAAATGTGATATAGTCCGCCACTTTCTCCAAATCGGTGGATATATGGGAAGACATTAGGATGGAATGGCTTTCATCCTGTACAAATTCTAAAAAAACATCCAAGATATCATCCCTCATGACCGGATCAAGGCCGCTTGTGGCTTCATCTAAGATAAGCAGCTTGGGGGAATGGGAAAGGGCAGCGGCAATGCAGAGTTTTGTTTTCATCCCTTTGGAAAAGGATTTGATTTCTTTGTTTGCCGGAAGCTGGAAGCGGTTTAAAAAATCCTGGTATGATTTTTTGTTCCATTGCATATATGCACTTTCGGAAATTTTGCCTATTTTGGCAGGGGTTAGGGTTTCGTAAAAGTTAATGCCGTCAAAAACCACGCCGATATCCTCCTTGATTTGTTTGGAAGAAGACAGTTCCTGCCCCCAGAAGGAAACATGCCCGCCGTCCTTTTTGATTAGGTCAAGGATTGCTTTAATAGTAGTGCTTTTTCCGGCTCCGTTTTCACCGATTAACCCCATGATAGAACCTTTGGGGATGGAAAATGAAACGTCATCCAGCCGGAAGCCGGGATATTGTTTGCTCAAATGGTCTATTTGTAAAATTGCGTCTGTCATTTCTGTCAGTCCTCCTCTTGATAAAACATGGTAAGAAGTTCTACCATCTTACTAAGCGGGATTCCGCTGGTACGGGCAATGTCTGCTGCCTCCATCAGGTGTTCTTCCGCGCGTCTTTGCTGTTCCTCTTGAAAAAAATCTTTATTTTGGGCCGATATGAAACTGCCCCGACCGACCGTTGTTTCAATGAACCCATCTCTTTGCAAATCTTCATATGCCTTTTGGACGGTAATGACGCTGACATGAATCGATTTGGCCAATGCACGCATGGATGGAATCGAGTCTCCTGTCTGTAATTCCCCACTCATTACCATAGCTTTAATTTGGGAAGTAATCTGCTCATAAATAGGTTTACTTGTATTGCTGCTGATTATAATTTCCACATGGCTACTCCTTTGTTTTATAATGTACTTATTGACTAAGTACATTATATACGGGCAATGACTTTATGTCAAGAAGGAAAGAGTAAAAAATTTATTGCAAAACTTGTTTGGCTATTTATTTGTACGGAACATTCTACAGGGCTTCAAACTTGTAGCGTAACGAAAGGGAAACGGTATAACCCTTTTGACAGGGGCTGTATCGCATCCTATATAAAAAACCTCCTTATCCGGCCATCGCAAATGCCGTTTTTCCTTCATTGAAACATTTGAAATATTATGCTACTATTAGGATACACTTGAAATCAATGGAGGACATGAATGAAAAATGAATTATTTTCCATAGGCCCGTTTACGGTATATGGGTATGGGTTGATGATTGCGATTGGTATAATTGCGGCTTATTTTGTTGGGGAATACAGGGCAAAAAAATATGGTTTGGAAGAGGAGCATGTATTTAATTATGTAATCTGGTGTGTGGTAGGCGGTTTTACAGGATCTAAACTACTTTATTTTCTGACAAATATAAAGGATGTTTTGGCAAATCCGGATATTTTCCACCATCTGAAAGATGGATGGGTAGTATATGGAGGGATTATCGGGGGGATTTTGTCGGCGATGCTTTATTCCAAAATAAAGGGGCTGAAATTTTTGGCATATTTCGATATGCTGATTCCTTCGGTAGCTTTGGCGCAGGGGTTTGGAAGGATAGGGTGTTTCCTGGCAGGATGTTGTTTTGGAAGGGAGACGGACAGCCCGTTTGGCATTGTCTTTCATGAGTCCAGCTATGCGCCGAACGGTGTCAGCCTGATTCCGACCCAGCTTATTTCCAGCGGGCTGGATTTCCTGCATTTCTTTGTTTTGATTTGGTATGCAAAAAGGAAGAAGGCGGACGGGCAAATCGGCGGGCTGTATTTGATTTTATACAGCATTGGGAGGTTTGTATTGGAATATTACAGAGGGGATTTGATAAGGGGGAACGTAGGCGCCTTGTCCACATCCCAGTTTATTTCTATTTTTACGGTAGTGGCCGGAATCGTTTTATTTGTAGTCAGCGGAAAAAAGGGCGGGGAAGGCAATCCGGCGCGGATTAGTTAAAATGCCGCGGATAAAAAGCAGGCACTTATTTTGCCTGCTTTTTTACCTTATGGGATTCGGGTGTCAAAAGGTCTGTCCGGCGGTGGCGTTTGGCAGATAGCACAAAAAATTTGTGCGCGTTCCATTGTACGGAGCATTTCGATGAGCCTCTTAAGGCGAAAATCGTGTTCAGCATTGGCTTCCACGATTTTAGAGTCCCCTCTCCATCGTACAAAAGTCACTTGCCCAATATTCTTTTGTGCCATCTGCCAAACGCCACCGCCGGACAGACCTTTTGACACCCGAATCCTTATGGTAAAAAAGCAATAATCGCACTGCGGCGGAGGGGAAACATGTCGCTGGCGCGACCCGCCGCAGGCGGAGAATCCTGCAAGCAGGATTCTTTTTTACCATATAGGAAAGTCCTTCGCCAGAAGGAAATAAATTGAAGTGTCGAAGACACTTTTTTATAAAATAAGAAAGGAGATATATCCGGAGCGGATATACCGTTAGGGAAAGAAGGATGAAAAGATATGATATAATCGTTATAGGAGCCGGGGTAAGCGGCAGTGCGGTTGCGCGGGAATTGTCTACGTATGACTGGAAAGTTGCCGTATTGGAAAAAGCTTCCGATATTTGCGAGGGAACGTCTAAGGCGAACAGCGGTATTGTCCATGCGGGTTATGATGCGAAGCCGGGAACAAAAAAGGCGGCTTTGAACTTGAGGGGAAACGCTTTGATGGAAAACCTTGCCGGGCAATTGGATTTCCCTTTTCGGAGAAATGGTTCGCTGGTGCTTTGCTTTGATATAAAAGATAGGGAAAAGCTGCAAAAGCTGTTGGAAAGAGGTCAGGAAAATGGGGTGGAAGGCCTTCGGATTCTGGAAAGGGAAGAGCTTTTGGAGATGGAGCCGAATCTGTCCGATAAAGCGGTCGCTGCTTTGTATGCGCCCACGGGAGGGATTGTATGCCCCTTTGGGCTGACAGCGGCTTTGGCCGAAAATGCGTCTGTGAATGGAGTGGATTTTTACCTGAATACAAAAGTAGAGGCAATAGAGAAACAGGAGGAAGGATATCGCCTGAAGGCTGGGGCGGAGACGTTTTTTAGCCGGGTTGTCATTAATGCAGCGGGGGTGTATGCGGATAGTATCCATAATATGGTAAGCGAAAGGAAGCTCCATATCCTGCCGAGGAAAGGTGAGTATTGCCTTTTTGACAAAACGGTAGGGGATTATGTTTCCCACACGGTTTTCCAGCTTCCCACAGAGTATGGCAAGGGGGTATTGGTGACGCCTACGGTTCATGGCAATTTGTTGGCAGGGCCTACGGCCGTAGACATTGAGGAGAAAGAAGGGGTCAATACTACCGGCATTGGGTTGGAGGAAGTTTTGAAGAAAGGGGCCTTGAGCGTTCCATCCCTGCCAATGGGAAAAGTGATTACTTCTTTTGCAGGGCTGCGCGCCCATGAGGATGGCGGTGATTTTATCATTGAGGAAGCGGAAGATGCAAAAGGGTTTATCGACGTGGCTGGCATAGAATCGCCGGGATTGACCTGTGCCCCGGCAATCGGGGAGTATGTGGCGGAAATTGTCAAAGAGATAATACCTGCCGTGAGAAAGCAGGATTTTATAGCAAAAAGACAAGGGATACCGTCTATGGCGGCTGCAGACAAGGAAGAAAGGAAAAAGCTGGTTAAAGAAAATCCTGCTTATGCCAATGTGGTTTGTCGCTGTGAACTGGTGACGGAAGGGGAAATTCTGAATGCAATTCACAGACCGTTGGGGGCGACTACTTTGGATGGGGTAAAACGCCGCACAAGAGCAGGGATGGGGAGATGCCAGGCAGGATTCTGTTCGGCGAAGACAGTGGAAATATTGGCAAGGGAATTGGGGAAGGATATCGGAGAAATTACGAAGGCGGGCGGGGAGTCTGTATTTTTGGTAGATTAGGAATGAGAGGGAATAGGATGCGGAATGCGGATATTGTAGTGGTAGGCGGAGGACCGGCGGGGCTGGCGGCAGCAGCGGCAGCCTGCATGGAAGGAATAGAAGCGGAAAAAATTTTAATCGTGGAACGCAGCGGGGAATTAGGGGGGATTTTGAACCAATGCATCCATAATGGATTTGGGCTGCATACATTTAAAGAAGAATTGACGGGACCGGAATATGCGGCAAGGTATATTGCACAGGTAGAAGAAATGGGTATTCCATGTATGCCGGATACGATTGTTGTGAATATTCAGGCGGGGGAGGATGGAAAGAAAAGGATTACGGCCATGAACCGGCGGGAAGGTGTATTTGAAATCGAGGCAAGAGCGGTCATATTGGCGATGGGCTGCAGAGAACGCCCAAGAGGCGCATTGAATATCCCCGGTTATCGCCCTGCCGGTATCTATTCTGCAGGAACGGCGCAGCATTATGTAAATATAGAAGGCAGAATGCCGGGGAAAGAGGTAGTTATTTTGGGCTCCGGCGATATCGGCCTGATTATGGCAAGGCGCATGACTCTGGAGGGGGCAAAGGTGAAATTAGTAGCGGAATTAATGCCCTATTCCGGCGGACTGAAACGGAATATTGTACAATGTCTGGATGACTATGAAATTCCGTTGAAGTTGAGCCATACCGTAATTGATATTGACGGCAGGGAAAGGGTAAAGGGGGTGACGGTTGCGAAAGTGGACGGCAACCGCAGGCCGGTTCCGGGAACAGAGGAATATATAAGCTGCGATACCCTTCTCCTTTCCTGCGGTCTGATACCGGAAAACGAGTTGTCGTCGGATATGGGGGTAGCATTGAACCCGGCAACTTCCGGTCCTGTGGTAAACGAAAGTATGGAAACTACTGTCTCCGGGGTGTTCGCCTGTGGCAATGTGCTTCACGTCCATGATTTGGTGGATTATGTATCGGAGGAGTCGGCAAATGCCGGCCGGTATGCCGCCTTTTATATCCAACATGCATTAGCGGAGGAAAAGGAAGGGAAGGCAGGGGGGCAGAGGAATAAGGAAGGCGGAATGGAAGCCAAAGAATCCTTTAGCAAGAAAAAAGATTGCCGGGATATTGCAGTGAAATGCAAAGGCGGCGTGCGTTATACGGTTCCGTCTTCGATACGCCTTGCATATATGCAGGAGGAACAGGTCATCCGCTTCCGGGTGGGGGATGTTTTCAGGGATGCCAGACTGGTTGTCCGGTTAAATGACACTATAGTCATGCAGGTAAATAAAAGAATCATGACACCCGGGGAAATGGAGCAAGTCCGGTTGAAAAAATCAAAACTGGAAGAGTTGGAAAAGCTGGAAGGACTTAGGGAAATTACATTGTCTGTAGAAAAGAAAGAGTAGAAACCGGAATAGGGAAAAAGGCAATGCAGGAATGAAAGGGAATAAAAGGGAATTGGAATGGAAGAACAGAGTGGAAAGAAGACAGAGCTGACATGTATCCGTTGCCCTATCGGATGTGCGCTGACGGTAACGGAATATGCGGATGGTGTTTTGCATGTAGCAGGGAACACTTGCGGCAGGGGTGAGGAATACGGGAAGAAGGAATTAAAGAATCCTACCCGGATATTGACCACGACGGTAAGGGTGAAAAACGGAAGCCATCCGATAGTGCCTGTAAAGACGAGGACTGACATCCCTAAAGGCAAAATAGGGGATTGCATGAAGGCAGTCAAGCGGGTAGAAGTAGAAGCTCCCGTCTATATTGGGGATGTGGTTTTAACCGATGCGGCGGGAACCGGAGTGGACATTGTGGCAACAAAAAATGTAGAGGGAAGAGGATAGCAGACCGGCATTGGCTTGGTTTTGCAGAATTTCAACAAAAGATCCGGTGGATTTTCCGGTATGGCGGCAGGAAGCCGGATAGTTGCAGAAAGGTATGGGGGTAGGACATGGGAAAGTATATAATGGCATTGGATCAGGGAACGACCAGTTCCCGGTGTATTTTGTTTGATAAACAAGGGAAAATATTGAGCATGGCGCAGAAAGAGTTTTCACAGATTTATCCGAACCCGGGCTGGGTGGAGCATAACCCGATGGAAATATGGTCTTCCCAGCTGGCTGTGGCAACGGAAGCTATGGCAATGGTGGGGGCAAATGCGGGGGATATTAGTGGAATAGGCATTACGAACCAGCGCGAAACGGCAATTGTATGGGATAAAAAGACAGGAGTTCCTGTATACAATGCAATTGTATGGCAGTGCCGCCGGACAGCGGAGCGGATTGACGCTTTAAATAAAGAAGGATATGGGGATGTTATCAGGAAGAAGACAGGGCTTATCCCGGATGCTTATTTTTCTGCCACGAAGATAGCATGGATTCTGGAACATGTGGAACATGCAAAGGAACGGGCGCTGGCAGGGGAGCTTCTATTCGGAACTGTGGACACATGGCTGATTTGGAATCTGACAAAAGGGGCCGTACATGTGACGGATTATACCAATGCTTCCCGCACGATGCTATTTAATATCCATGAACTTTGCTGGGATGAGGAATTGCTCGATAAGCTGGGCATCCCCAAATGTATGTTGCCTGAAGTAAAGCCATCCAGCTATATTTATGGATATACCGATGCGGGGGTATTGGGTGGGAATATCCCTATAGCAGGTGCGGCAGGGGATCAGCAGGCGGCATTGTTCGGCCAATGCTGTTTTGAGCAGGGACAGGTGAAGAATACATATGGAACAGGTTGTTTCCTTTTGATGAATACAGGGCAGAAAGCAATTGAATCCAGTCATGGGTTGTTGACTACGATTGCGGCGGGAACCGGGGATAAAGTGGAATATGCGTTGGAAGGCAGCGTGTTTGTAGCCGGTGCGTCTATCCAGTGGCTGCGGGATGAAATGCGCATGATAAAAAATGCCGCCCAGACGGAAGGATACGCTGCGGCGGTAGAAGATACGGCAGGGGTTTATATTGTTCCGGCTTTTGCAGGGATGGGGGCGCCTTATTGGGATCAGTATGCAAGAGGAATGGTAACGGGGATAACAAGAGGCTGTAAAAAAGAGCATTTAATACGTGCCGCATTGGAATCCATTGCTTACCAGACCGCAGATGTGCTGCGGGCAATGGAAGAAGATTCGGGGATTTGCCTAAAAGAACTGAAAGTGGACGGCGGAGCCAGCGCTAACAATTTCCTTATGAAGTTTCAGGCGGATATTATCGATACGAAAGTGTATAGGCCGGAATGTATTGAGACCACAGCGCTGGGAGCCGCTTATTTGGCAGGGCTTGCCACGGGTTACTATGGAAGCAAAGAAGAAATCCGTGAAAATTGGCAATTGGGGAAAGCGTTTACGCCTTCCATGAAAGAAGACGAAAGGGAAAAACTGCTGAAAGGCTGGCAGCGTGCCATCCGCTGCACGCTTTCATATTCCCGTGAATGATGATGGAACCATATTATAATTTGCGGACTTCTTCGATGTAATGTATTGTTTCCCACCGGCTCAGTTGATGGATAATATCGGAATGGAGATATTTGCCATGTAGGTTCAGCTCCAACTGAATCATCAGGTCGCCTTCCGGAGAGGTCATATGTTTCTCAAGCTGCAGCACTTCGTAGTTTTTATCCGCAAAAAAATCTATGATTTGCTGCAGCCCTGTATGCTTATCTATTTCCATATAAATAGTGATAATGCGGTTATACTTTTCCAGATATTTGCTGATGGGGGACAGTACAATAATAATAAACATCATAATGGCAAAGGCAATAAGGCTGGAAACAATCATTCCTGCCCCGGCGGAAAGCCCTAAAATGGCGGTTGCCCATAGGGTGGCTGCAGTGGTGAGCCCACGGACCCTGTTCCTTGCAGTCATAATAATGCTGCCCATGCCAAGGAAACCGACGCCGCTGATAACCTGAGCGGCCAGACGGGCGCTGTCGCCGGCGCCGTATTGCCCGATGAGATATTCATTGATAATCATTGTGAAGGCGGATGCCACGCAGACGATAGAAAAGGTGCGCAGCCCGGCAGTGCTTTTTTTGGAAGCCCGTTCGTAACCGATAACAGCCCCCATAATCATTGCCATTGTCAGACGGATAATGATAGATAAATATTCGCTGGTGCCCATAACCATGACTTGGTGAATCATTGCATTGCCTCCTTAAACGCTAAGTTCCGGTTTTTTTTGCATAATTGTATGCTGTTCTTATAATTGCGTAATGTTCTTATATTGTATCTTTTTTTACTCGCTTTGTATAGAAAAATATATCGTTGGGCGTACTTATGGGCGCCTATATTTTGTGTCCTAATATAATCAAACGAAAAAATACGAATAAAATACGAAAAAATACGAAAAAAATTCTTGAAATCCATAGTAAAGAAATGGTAAAATAAAAATAAAAAATGGGAGTAAGGGGTTACTTTCCATTTGCAGGTGAGAAGGAATGGGACGCTGGTTTTAGCAGGGCGGCAAATGCACGGATTAGGAGGGCTTTATGGGGATGGCAAAAAAGTTTATACCTGGTGCAAAAGAAGGCTGGGGGAAGGATAAGCCGGAAAGGATTAAGGCAAAGAGAATTAAAGTCAAGGAAATGAAACCGGGTAAAGTGAAAGCAGGGAAAATAAAAGCGGGGAAAAAGCCTGCGGGAAATGGTGAAGGGAAAGCACATTTTAATTTTAACATGCTGACTAAAGCCAGTATTATGGGAACGCTGCTGAAGGCTTTCCTTGTTCCGGTTGTATTGATTATCATATTGGGAAGCGTTTCCTACATAACGGCCTCCGGCACGATTAAGGATAAGGTGGAGGAATCATCCAGAAACACGATATCGGCCGTTGGGATGTACGGCGAGCTTTTGGCAGGCAATGTATCGTCAAAAGCGTTGGAGATGGTAGTGGGGGAAAACCTTTCATCGTATTATGAAGTTTATTATAAGGTGGAAGACGGAAAGGGGATGCAGTATTGGCGTAATGCGAAAAAGGACTTGATTCAAATGAAGGCCAGTGTGCAGTATATTTATAGCTTCCATGTGATACCGGAAGGGGGTACTTATTTAACATCCGTATCATCCAGCATGGGCGATAATGTATGGCAGGGCTTTATGGAGTCGGAGGAAGGGGAATATCTTCAGGGAAATTCCATGCCAAATACGGTATGGATGGGTTTTCATAGCTATTTGGACAGACAGCTTTCCCTGTCGCCGGACCGGTATGCCGTTTCTTTCTATCAGAAGTTTCCAAAGGCGAATGCCTATTTGGTGCTTGATATCGCTACCGAAACGGTAGAAGAAATGCTAAATGAGATGGATTTTGGCGAAAACAGCATTAAAGCATTGGTTTCCCCGGACGGCCGTGAAGTTGCCAGGATACAGAGAGGGGGAAAAGGGACTGCCTTGGAAAGCGGGGAAGAGGTTTTTGCCGATAAGGATTTTTTTATAGAAAGCAAAGGGGCCGTAGAGGCCGGAAGCTGTTATGTAAAGTATAATGGGGAAAAATATTTGTATGTATATGCGCCGATAGGCAAAACGGGGATGATGCTTTGCAGCCTTATTCCGCAGGATAATATTGTGAAGGAAGTACGCTTTATACGGAACTTGAGCATTGTGATGATTGTTCTTGCTTCTGTTATCGCCTTTATTATCGGAAGCAGGATTGCTATGGGGATGAGCGGTACCGTGAAAGTGATGACGGATGGCATGGGCAAGGTGGCAGAAGGTGATTTAACGCAGGAATTTCATATAAAACGTAAGGACGAATTTAGCATTCTTGCAAAGGGAATGAACGATATGCTGGCCAGTATGCGCGTCTTGATGACAGATATGCAGAAGTTTGGGAATGAGGTAAAGGAAATGGCGGACGGGGTAGCGGAAAAGTCGGATATTATACACTCTTCCATCCGTGAAATTTCCTCATCGGTAGATGATGTGGCGGCAGGGGCACAAAAGCAGGCACAGGAAGCGGACATGAGCAACAGCATGATGGCCGGGTTTGCGGATAAAGTAGACGGTGTATGTGCCGGAACGGATAATATGGGCATCACCATTGACAAGGCTACAACGGCTGTGGAGCAAGGAAGGGTTATTGTAGGTGAGCTGAACAAAAAGACGGAAACAACGGTTTCCATAACGAAAGTCCTTGTGGAGAATATTAACGATGTGCAGGAACGTTCTTCGGCAATCGAAGGGTTTATCAATACGATTAACAGTATCGCAAAACAGACGAACCTGCTGTCCTTAAATGCTTCTATCGAAGCGGCAAGGGCCGGTGAAAATGGCAAAGGGTTTGCAGTTGTGGCGCAGGAAATCCGGAAGCTGGCGGATGAATCCATGCAGGCAGGCAAAAATATAAAGAAAATTGTGGAAAATATTATGGTGACCACCCGGAAAACTACGGAATCCGCAAAAGAAGCGGAAGCGATTGTTTTTGAACAGGCGGGCGCTTTGGAGGAGACGATACAGGTATTTGGGGAAATCAACGAATGCGTAGGGGAACTTGTAGGCGGGTTGGAAAATATTGCGGACAATATGCAGTTAATAAGTGGGGAAAAAGAACAGGTACAGGAATCCATGAGCCATATTTCTGTTGTTACGGAACAGGCGGCAGTAGCTACGGAAGAAATTACCTCTGCATTGGACGAACAGGTGAAAATTGTTTCGGATTTGGCAAGGGAGGTTGAATTGCTGAAAGAGGAGGCGGATGCCCTCGACCGGTCCATTGGCAGATTTATTGTTTAGGATTTGGTATATAGTGGGTAATGTGAGGTTAAATGTTGACTGCCGGTTTATGATTATGGTATATTTTTTAAAAATCATAGGGCATGGTGGCAAAGGAAGTTTACTCAAAATAGATTGTATTGGATGACGGGTTCAAATAAAAAGGCGGCTGAAAAAATAACTTCTGGGAACAGAGGTTATTTTTTTGATAAGGGGAAGAAAGGGTATTTTTCAAAGAGGATTGGGAATGACGAAAAAGGATGAAGTATTTGACTATATGGTGATGTGTGCGCAAAAGTGCGGAACGGAGGATAAGGTTTTTAATACGCAGGAGTTGGCGGAAGAATTGCAGATGCAGCGTTCAAACCTGAGTACCTTATTGAATGATTTGGTAATGGAAGGGAAGCTGGAAAAGCTGCAGGGGCGTCCGGTACCTTATCGGATTGCGAACCGGCCCGGGTCCGGCAGCAGTGAAGAATCCTGCTTTAAAGAGCTGTTGGGGTATAATGGCAGCTTAAAAAATGTAACCAGATTGGCCAAGGCTGCTATCTTATATCCGGAACATAGCTTGAATACGCTTATTGTGGGACCGGGAGGATCCGGCAAGACATACTTTGCCTATCTCATGTACCGGTTTGCAAAAGAAAAGGGGGTAATTGCAGATGATGCCCCCTTTATCCGTTTTAATTGCAGATATTATGAAGGGCAGGATGAAGAAATCCGCATAAGTTTGTTTGGCCGCAGCAGCAATGATTGTGAGAGCGCGCTTCAAAAGGCCAGAGGAGGAATATTGGTCGTTGACCATATTGACCTTTTGCCGGTCAGGGCCAGGGATATGCTTCTGGAATTGCTGGAGGACGAAGGAAAAAATAGCAGGGATACGATTTTAATCTGTGCGGTAAATGATAATGCAAAACAATCGCTGCTCCATGCCTATGCGGCTAAATTTTCCGTAAGGATTGATTTACCTTCATTGAAGGCTCGCCGGCTGGAAGAAAGGTTTGCTTTGGTACAGAACTTCTTTGTGGAAGAAGCCGCACGTATGGATAAGCCGGTGAAAGTTAACGCTGAACTGCTAAGGTGTATGTTGCTTTACCGTTGTGAAAATAATGTAAAACAGTTGAAGTCCGATATTAAAATTGGCTGCGCTAACGCATATGTAAGGGAATTTAATGAAAATACGGATGAACTGTATATTTATATGAATGATATGCCGTCTATTGTGCGCCAGGGGCTTTTGTATTATAAGGACTTTTATGATGAAGTAGAAGGGTTGATTCCCAAAAATTATTCTTATGCTTTTTCCAAAACGGCTACGATAGAGCGGACGTTGGAAAAGAATGAAAACCCCGGTGAAGAAAGGGAGTCCATTTATGATATGATTGACCGCAAAGCGGCAGAGTTAAGGGGAAGAGGGATTACCGATAAAGAGGCTAGTTCGATTATTAATGCGGAGCTGGAATATGATATGAAGCAGCTGGTGCATCGAATGAACGGGAAGAGCGTGAACCGGGAATCGCTGCTTAAGATAGTGGACCGCCGGATTGTAGCGATGGTGGAGGAATTTTTGAGGGAGGCATCTTTACGTTTTGGGCGGGTTTATCCGGAATCTATTTTTTATGGGTTGTGCCTCCATCTTTCCGCGACATTGGAGCGTACCAATGTGGTGCAGAGGCTTTCCAACAGCCGGGTGATGGAGACGGTAGAAAACCACAGGGAAGAATATGCTTTCTGTATGAAGTTTTCTACGGAGGTGGAGAGGGAATTTAATGTGCAGCTTTCAATTGATGAGGTTGTATTTATCACTATGTTTATCTGCAACAATACGATTTATGATAAACCGGTGAATAAACCGGTGATTTTGCTGGCAATGCATGGCAGGTCAACGGCTTCTTCTATGGCAGATGTGGTAAACTCGCTGGTCAAAGGGAATAATACATATGCCTTTGATATGCCGCTAAGTATGGATATGCATGAGGCTTATAACGAATTGAAAGCGCGGATTATGGAGGTTGACAAAGGGCAGGGTATTTTGCTGCTATATGATATGGGCTCGCTGCGGACGATGGCGGAAATGATTATGAGGGAATGCGGTGTGAGAATCCGCATGTTGGAAATGCCGGGGGCCCTTATTGCGTTAGACAGTTCCCGCAAGGCCAGCTGCCTGACTTCTTTGGACGAATTGTACGATAAAGTTGCCAAGACTTTTCAGGATTCTTACCAGCAGATGACGGAATCGTATGCGCGGCAGTGCAAGCATAAGATAATCATTACGTTGTGTATGAGCGGAAAAGGCGCGGCTGTTTCGATGAAGTCTTATTTGGAGAAGCATATCCAAATGGAAGAGGTGGATATTATCCCGTTGGCGATTAGCGATCGTAAGCAATTGTTAGGTGAGGTGAACCGTCTGAGGCAGGAGCAGGAAATCCTCTATGTGATTGGCACTTATGACCCTCAGCTGCATGGGATTCCTTTTATTTCCGTAACCAGACTGTTTGACACACCTGTGGATAAACTGGATGTCCTGCTGGCCGTTTCTAATGTGGAAGCAATTGCCCAGGTAGACTATGATGCGATTTATGCCTACCTTTCCGAGCAATTGGAAGGGTTGGATATGAAAAAACTTAGGAATTGCCTGCCAAAAGCGATTGCCAGAATCAAGAGGGCGGCGCATGGATTGTCCCAGGACCAGGAACTAGGGCTGTTTTTGCATATTGCCTGTGCGATTCAGCGGATGCTGATGAAAGGGAAAATGCCGGTTACAATGAACAGGGATAGTTTGATTGGCCGTAACAAACGTTTGTATAATGACTTGAGGGATATTCTGCAGACGTTGGAGAAAGCTTTCGGTATCCGCTTTTCGGACGATGAGTTGGCATATATCATTGCAATTATTAAGCAAATATAAAAAAGATAAGAAAAATATAGTGTATAATGAAAAAATAATATTCATTTCATTTTTTTCTAGTGTATAAACAAATAACGGATGAAAATGTGAAAAAACGGCAAATATTCCAAAGCGGAAGGCGTTGCCGTTTTTTTAGTGTTCAAAAACAAAAGGAAATGTTTATATCAGAATGAAAAACAGAGAAGAGGAGTGTTTGACAGAGTTTTGCAAAATCTGTATAGTCCGTTTTAGGGACAGAAAACGGGCAATGCCCGTGCCGGAAGGAGGTAAGGTTTATGGCAATGAGTACGGAAGATATTGCTATGATGTTGATTGTGCATTCGGGTGATGCCAGGACGTTGGCATTTCAGGCGTTAAACGCAGCCAGGGAAGGGAAATTTGAGGAAGCGAAAAAACTTTTGGCTGAATCCGAAGCGAAGGCTCTGGAAGCGCATCATGTGCAGACAAGTATGCTGACTGCCGAAGCGAACGGGGATGGGCCGGAAGTAAATATTTTGCTGGTACATTCCCAGGATCACTTGATGACGAGTATGTTGGCACAGGAATTGATTAAAGAGCTGATTTATCTACATGAGACAAAAGCGGATAAGCAGTGAGCAAATGGAGCAAATGAAAAAAGGAGGTTTTGGAAATGGGTAATGCAATTGAACGTCTGGCGGAAAGCAATTTTATGAAAAAATTACAGGAAATAAGCCAGAAATTGACAACAAATGAAATTTTCGCCACAATTTCGGGCGGCATGGGGGCAACGATGGGGCTCATAATGATAGGAGCCGTTATCCAGGTAATATGTGCTTTGGGTGAACTGATTTTTAAGTGGAACCCGGCAAGCCCGTCTTACATCGCGTTTTATATGCCTTATAAACTGACAATGGGGCTGTTAGGTTTTTTTATGTGTTTTTCTATGGCGTATAACTATGCCAAAAGAAAAAAGAGGAATGCAATGCAGGCGGGTTTTACGGCTATTGTCTGCTATATCCTGGTTATGTCCCCGGTTGTGTCTGCCAGCGCTGACGGGGGAGAAAATTTCTTTGATGCACTGAATTTGGGTTCTTTGGGTACCGGCGGCATGTTTGTGGCTTTGATTATAGGGTTATGCTCTGTGGGGATTTCCGAGTTTGCAATCCGGCATAAGTGGATGATTAAGCTTCCCGATGTAGTGCCGGAAGGGATTGCTAATTCTTTCAATGCAATCATCCCTACAGGTATTAATATTTTGGTATGGTATGGCCTTTCCATCCTTATTGCAAGTGTGAGCCAGGGTTCTTTTACGTTGGCATCGCTTATCACAAAGGTGCTTTCCGTGCCGATTGGATATTTGACCTCTACGCCGGGGATGTTTATTATTATTATTTTATGCCAGCTCTTTTGGTTCTTTGGGATTCACGGCACAGGCGTTATTTTTAATGCAATTATGATTCCGTATGTAACAGCGTATATGACAAACTCTTCTTTGGCAGCGGCCGGCCAGCCTTTGCAGTGGTCTCCGCTCTTCCTGTTCGGCGCTTTGAGTATTATGGGAGGTACCGGCAATACATTGCCTTTGTGCGTCATGGGGCTAAGAAGCAAATCCAAGAGAATCAGCACAGTATCGAAAGCGGCTCTGGTTCCCGGTATTTTTAATATTAATGAGCCGGTTATTTTTGGGTATCCGATTATGTACAATTCCCTTATGCTGATTCCCTACATTTTGTGCCCGGTTGCTGAATAATTTTGTTTCATGAGTTTCATGAGAAAGGAGATTGTTATGTCTTTTCCGAAAGATTTTTTTTGGGGCGCCAGTACGTCTAGCGCACAGTGCGAAGGGGGATATGATTGTGATGGAAAGGGGATGACGATATGGGATGTAAAGCCTTTAAATCCGGGCTGCTGTTCTTTCCATTATGCATCGGACTTTTATCACCATTATAAAGAAGATATTGCCCTTATGGGAGAAATGGGATTTAAGATGTTCCGTCTGTCTATTTCCTGGGCCAGAATACTGCCGGAAGGTGAAGGCGAAATAAATCAGGCAGGATTAGATTTTTACAAAGATGTATTCCGTGAATGCCATAAATATGGTATTGAACCGTTAGTTACTATTTTCCATTTTGATTTGCCTTTGGCGCTGCAGCAGAAGTACGGCAGTTGGAATAACCGCCGGATGGGGGAGGCTTACGTAAATTACTGTAGAATCTTATTTGAAAACTTCCGGGATGATGTGAAATATTGGCTCACTTACAATGAACAGAATATGTTGATTTATTATGGGGCTGTAGACATGGTAGGTGGCACAATGAAGCTGCAGGACATGAATGATTTGTATAATCAGGCCCATAATCAGTTGGTAGCCCAGGCAAAAGCTATCCACCTTTGCCATGAGCTTTGCCCCGATGCGATGATAGGGCCGGCCCCCAATATTACAACGGCTTATCCGGCGGACAGCAATCCGGAAAATTATCTGGCGGCTTTGAATAATGATGATTTGCGCAATAACTTTTATTTGGATGCGTTGGTATTTGGCCGTTATCCTGCCAGCATGAATAATTATTTTGAAAAAAATGGGATTCATATTGAGGCGCAGGAAGGGGACTTTGAATGTATGCGTACTTGTCATCCTGATTTTATTGGGTTTAACTGTTATGGAAATGATACGGTAGAATATTGCGATTATTATGAACTGGACTTAAGCGATTTTGAAGGCGGTGATAACCGGAAAATGAGCTATTTGCAGAAGCTGGCAGAAAAACCGGGCGTCGCTAAGTCAATCAGCAATGCAAAATTTCCGCAAGGGGAAGATGGTCATCGATTTGACCCTTACTGTATCCGGGTGACAGCCAGGAGGCTTACTGACAGATACCATTTACCGTTAATTATTACGGAGAATGGCTATGGGCGTCCGGATACTTTGGAAGCTGACGGTACCGTGCATGATTCTTACCGGATTGAGCATTTACGGGAAACAATCCGGCAGATGTCTATAGGGATTGACGAAGGCGCCATGCTGATTGGTTATTGCCCTTGGAGCGCGATTGACTTGGTATCTACCAGAGAGGGGATTACAAAACGTTACGGCTTTGTGTATGTAGACAGGGATGAAGATGATGAAAAAGCAAAAGATGCAGAGATGAAGCGTTACCGTAAGGATAGTTTCTATTGGTATAAGAAGGTAATAGCCAGCAACGGCAAAGAGTTGGATTAGGCATTGATTGATAGAAAGGAGGAGCCAGGAGAAGATGGGATTTCCAAAAAATTTTTTATGGGGCGGGGCTACGGCAGCGAACCAATGTGAAGGGGGATGGAACGAAGGGGGAAAAGGGCTGGCAGATTCGGATGTAAAGACAGCCGGTTCCCTTACAGAACCGCGCTATATCACCTATGTGGATGCGGACGGCCATGCGGGGAAGGCGGTTTCCGAATACGATATTCCGGCAGGCGCGCGGAAAGCAGTGGTAGAAGGATATTATTATCCGTATCATGAAGCGATTGATTTTTATCATAGGTATAAAGAAGATATTGCGCTGTTTGCAGAAATGGGTTTTAAAGTGTTCCGTATGTCGATTGCCTGGACCAGGATTTTCCCCAAAGGGATTGAGGAGGAGCCGAATCAGGAGGGGCTGGACTTTTACCGCAATGTATTTTTGGAGTTGAAAAAATATGGCATTGAACCGTTAGTAACTATTCAGCATTATGATGTGCCTCTTTATTTGGAAGAAAATCTGGGCGGTTGGAAAAACCGGGAACTGATAGGATTATTTGACCGTTATACGGAAACAATTTTTAAAGAGTATAAGGGGCTGGTGAAGTATTGGCTGACTTTTAATGAAATTAACAGCGTAATCATGATGAAGGATATTCTATCCGGCTATCCTGCCGAAAAAGTAAAAGAAGATTTCCTGTTATTGCATCACCAGTTTGTGGCAAGCGCAAGGGCGGTAAAACGTGCCCACGAATTCGACCCGGATTATGTGATGGGCTGTATGATTGCCGGAGGGCCAAGCACTTACCCATTGACTTGCGACCCTAAGGATATGGCAGCGACACAGAACAGGCTGCAGGAAAATATTTACTATACCGGGGACGTTATGGTACGTGGGGAATACCCATACTTCGCAGAAAGAATATGGAAAAAGTATGATGTGAAATTGGATATTACAAAACAGGATAAGGAAGATTTGAAAAATGGTACGGTGGATATGATTACCTATTCTTATTATTGTACCAGTTGCTGTACCACCCATGAAGTGACGGAAACGGCGGGGGGCAATTTAAATATGGGCCCTAAAAACCCTTATCTGGCTTATAGCGAATGGGGATGGAGCCTGGACCCCGATGGTCTGAGATATTCTTTGAATGAGTATTACGGCCGTTACCAAGTTCCGATTATGGTGGTGGAAAATGGTTTGGGGGCTATTGATATTTTGGAGGAAGATGGTTCCATCCATGACGATTACCGGATTGAATACACGAAGGCCCATGTAAAGGCTATGGCACAGGCGCTGGAAGACGGAGTTGACTTACGCGGTTATACGCCTTGGGGCTGCATTGATTTGGTGTCCGTATCCACCGGCGAAATGAAAAAACGTTATGGTTTTATTTATGTGGATAAAGACAATGAAGGGAATGGAACATTGGCACGCTACCGGAAGGATTCTTTTTATTGGTATAAAAAAGTCATAGCTTCCAATGGGGAAGACTTAGATTGATGCCGGATAAGGCGGTGCAGGAAAGGGCAATGCTTCAGGTTGGGGCAGTGAGAGAAAGGAGAAAAATGGTATGAGAGTATTATTATGCTGTGCTGGAGGCTTGTCCAGCAGTATCTTGATGAAAAAGATGCAGACATGGGCAGCTTCTCATGGGGAAGAACTGGACATCGTTGCGGTAGGGACCGGCGAAGCGCAGGAGAGATGGCAGGAAGGCTGGGATTGTGTGCTGGTGGCGCCTCAGGCGAGCTATCGTATGGACGATATGAAAAAAGAAATCCAAATACCTATGGCAGCAGTGCCTTCATTAGATTATGCAATTGGAAATGCGGAAAATGTAATGAAGCTGGCACATGAATTATGCGGGAAATAAGTAATAGGTCAATAACTAATAGAATAATATGGTAGAAAAAGGCGGAAGCAATCGATGGATGGCTTCCGCTTTTAGATTCCGTATTCCATAATGAACTGCGTTGTGATAGAATGTACTCGTTGGATTTAAAAGAAGATGCGGCAAATGGAGGTAGAATAGACGATGATTGCGATGCAATATAAAGACATGCTGAATGGGAAGTCGGTAATCAGGGAGCTTTCCGAGTATGCTACGGCGAGAGGGAAGGAAATAGGTTATGAAAATGTATTCGATTATAGCTTGGGGAACCCTTCCGTGCCTGCGCCGGAGACATTTAAAAAGGCGATGATAAAGTTGCTGACGGAGGCGGATTCTTTGGAAGTTCATGGGTACAGCCCAAGCCTTGGAATCATTCCGGTAAAAGAAAAGATAGCGGCATCTTTAAACAGAAGGTTTGGGATGGACTACAGCCAGAAGCATATTTTTATGACGTCCGGGGCGGCGGGCGCAATTGCCCATGCAGTCCGGGCGGTGACGGTAGAAGGGGATGAAGTCCTTACGTTTGCGCCCTTTTTCCCGGAATATAATCCGTATATTAATTTAAGCGGGGCAAGGCTTAAGGTTGTTCCGGCGGACACGGAAAGTTTTCAGGTGAATTTTGACCGTTTCCGGGAAATGCTGACGGATAAGGTCATGGCGGTACTGATAAATACACCGAATAACCCATCGGGAGTTGTATATAAGAGAGAAACATTGGAGAAACTGGCCGATATCATGCGGCAGAAAGGGCAGGAATACGGGCATGAGATTTATTTGATTTCCGATGAGCCTTATAGGGAGATTCTCTTTGAGGGAGTGGAAGAAGTTTATGTGTCGAAGATGTATGAAAATACCATAAGCTGCTATTCCTATTCCAAATCGCTGTCCGTGCCGGGGGAAAGGATTGGGTATATCGCGGTGAACCCGGCATGTAAGGATGCGGAGACGATTGTAAATATGTGCGGGCAGATTTCCAGAGGGATTGGACATAACTGCCCTTCTTCGATTATACAGTTGGCGGCGGCGGAGGCGGTGGATGAAACATCGGATCTTTCCGTATATGAGAAAAATATGAATATATTATATGAAGAGTTGGTAAAGCTGGGATTTACTTGTGTGAAGCCGGGCGGAACATTTTATATTTTCCCGAAAGCGTTAGAGGAAGATGCCAAGGTTTTCTGCGAAAAGGCGAAGAAATATGACTTAATCCTTGTGCCGGGCGATACTTTTGGATGCCCGGGGTATTTCAGGATGGCATATTGCATTGATACGGAGAAAGTAGAAAGGTCTATTCCGGCACTCAGGCGGTTCGTGGAAGCAGAATATGGCAGTGGAAAGGAAGGGTGAATATGTATCAGGCAGGGCTTGTTTTGGAAGGCGGCGGTATGAAAGGGATATATACTGCCGGGGTTTTGGAGTTTTTTCTGGACAAAGATATCGAATTTTCTTCATGCTATGGGGTTTCTGCAGGGGCATGCCATTTGTGCAGTTTTTTGTCTAAGCAGAAAAAACGGGCATACAGGGTGGCGGTGAATTACCTGGATAATAAAAAATATTGCGGCGCATTCAGCCTGCTTACCACAGGGGATTTATTTGGGGTGGATATGTGTTATGATTTGATTCCTAATTATTTAGACCCCTATGATTTTGAAACCTTTGGAAAGTATGAAGGAAAGGCTTATGCGGTTGTGACGAATATAAGGACAGGGGAAGCGGAATATATCCAATTGAAAGATATGCATGAGGATATCCAGGCTGTCCGGGCATCCAGCTCCATGCCGTTGGTTTCGCGGAAAGTGAAAATGGGGGGTGAATATTATTTGGATGGGGGGATAGCGGACTCAATCCCGATAGCCCGTTCCATTGCGGATGGAAATGAAAAAAATGTAGTTATCATGACGAAAGAAATCGGTTTTACCAGAAAACCGGAATCCAATCTGGCAATCCTGAAAGTGCGTTATGCTAAATATCCAAAAGTATATGAGCGGATGAAAGAGAGGGATAAACAATACAACCATACTTTGGATTATCTGGACGAGATGGAGAAGGAAGGGAAAGCTTTTATCATCCGGCCCAAGAGGAAGAGCGAAGTGGGAAGGGTGGAGAAAGACAGAAATAAGCTGGATGCTTTATATGAAGAAGGCTACCGGGATGCGGAAGAATGCTATGTGGAGCTTTTGGAGTATTTATCCTGATGGTAAAGCATATAATAGGGCAGGGCTGAAAGGGAGGATGGCGGCTGCTTAAGATAAATGCAGGGTAGGGCAATTTCAGGTTTGCATCTGCGGTGCATCCGCAAACTTGTAATGCGCTAAGAAACGCGCAGAAATGGAGTGGAAAATGATAGATATTTTAAAAGCGGTATTGTTTGGTATCGTGCAGGGGATAACGGAGTGGCTGCCTATCAGCAGTACAGGGCATATGATTTTGGTAAATGAGTTTGTGGCTTTAAATGTAACCCCTGAGTTTTGGGATGCCTTTCTTGTGGTAATACAGTTTGGGTCTATATTGGCGGTAGTTGTTTTATTTTGGAATAAAATTTTCCCGTTTGACTTCAAGAAAAAGCCGGTAATAAAGAAGGATATTTTTACCCTTTGGTTTAAAATAGCGGTAGCCTGTATCCCGGCGGTTGTGATTGGGATGCCTTTTGACGATATATTCAGCGGGTTATTTTACAATTATGTTTGTGTGGCAGTGGCGTTGATTGTATTCGGTGTATTATTCCTGGTGGTGGAAACCAGGAATAAGAGGGTGAAGCCCAGAGTGGTGGAATTGTCAGACATCACCTATAAAATGGCGTTTGTCATAGGGATTTGGCAGTTGATTGCCGCAATTTTCCCGGGTACATCGCGTTCAGGGGCGACGATTATAGGTGCGTTGCTGCTTGGCATTTCAAGGACGGTAGCGGCGGAGTTTACTTTCTTTTTGGCTATCCCGGTTATGTTCGGGGCAAGTTTGCTGAAACTGCTGAAGGCCGGTCTGACATTCAGTGCAGGGGAATGGTCGATTCTTTTGGTAGGGATGGCAGTAGCTTTTATTGTTTCCATTGTGGTGATTCGGTTTCTAATGGGATACATTAAGAAACATGATTTTAGGATATTTGGATGGTATCGTATTATATTGGGTATTGTTGTTCTGGCATATTTTATACTTTTTAGGTAAAAACGCCTGTTTTTCCCGTTTTTTCAACGAAAAAGCGGCTGTCAAGTTGACAAGGCAGTGGAATTGAGCTAAACTATTTATCGTAAACATAGCTTGTAAATAGCTGATTTGCATTAAAGATGAATGTAAATTTTAATTTTGTATTTCTTCGAGGGGACTCGATAGTGAAAGGAGAAGATATGGCAGAAACGAAAAAAAGCACAGCTTCTGGCAAAGCCGTAAAAGCTGAGCCGGAAAAAGTTTCAGCAGAGGTGAAGGCAGAAGCGTCAGCAAAGGAAGAAGTTGCTGAAGCAAAGGAAACGAAAGCGGTAAAGAAAGAGACAAAGACAACGGCAAAGAAAGCTCCCGCAAAAAAGGCGGCGGAAAAAAAGACAACAGCGAAAAAAGCCGTTGCGGAGAAAGCAGAGCCTAAGGCAAAAGAGAAGAAAGAAGAACCTGCGGTAATGCAGGCAGTACATCTTCAGTTTTCCGGAAAGTCTTATTCGACAGAAGATCTTCAGAAGATCGCAGCAGACGTTTGGAAACACGACCTCCAAAAAGGGGACGAAGCATACAAGAGCGTTGAACTTTATGTAAAACCGGAAGAAAGCATAGTTTATTATGTATTTAACGGAGATATTACGGGAAGTTTCTTCATTTAATCTAAAGCCAGATAATGACTGGCAGTCTGTGTACAAAAGGAAGTCCGGCATTTCTTGCGCGGATGATAAAATATAATATTGTTCAAATGGATTCCGCGCCGGGCAATGTCCGGTGCGGGATTTTCGCATGGTAGGGGAAGTTTACCCCTATAGACAATGAGATATGCGGTTTTGCAATCGCATATGATGGAAAAGATTGAAATAAAGGTGAAAGGAGATTTGGTTATGAAGGGAAAAAATGGTTTATGGTTGATTATTTTTGTGGGGATGATTGTCTTGCTTATAGGTTGCGGGAGCAAAGGTGAATCCGGGCAGGGAACACAGCCTGTTCCTGAAGGGCAGGGGCAGGCAAAGGATGTAGCAGATGTTCCGGCGGAGGGAAAGGCAGAGACTGTTGTTGCATCGGAAGAACAATCCACAGAGGATAAAAACGTTGCCGAAGAAGGGCAGCCTTCCGGGATAGGTTCTTCTGCGGAAGCGGAACAGCCGGCAGCAATCCAGCAGCAAGAGCCCGTAGGGCAGCCGGCGGCAGCTTCTGGCAACGTAGGGGATATCGGAGCGGATAAAGCAAAAGAAATTGCGTTAGAGCATGTCGGGATAACGGAGGAGCAGACGACAGCGATGCGTGTAAAGCAGGATTATGATGACGGAAAGCTGGAGTATGAGGTGGAGTTTTATGTAGGCGGCCAGGAATACGATTATAAAATTGATGCAGCTGGCTCTATTCTTGGATATGATTACAGTTTAGACAAAAATACGTTTCCGGCATCTGACGGCAATACTGGCATCAGCGAAGAGGAGGCGAAAGCTTTCGCTTTGTCTCAGGTTCCCGGTGCAACTGATTCGGATATCCGCATCCAGTCAGACTATGATGACGGCCGAGCCGTGTATGAAGGGAAAATCATTTATAATGAGATAGAATATGAATTTGAAATCAATGCGGCTGACGGAACTATTTTAGAATGGGAAGCGGGTTCTGTTTTCGATTAACTTTTATCGCGCTGCGGCGGAGCGGGCACATGCCGCTGATATGGTCCGCCGCAGGCGAAGAACAGGAGGGTGATTGCCGCTGCAAAACAGTTAAAAGGAACCTCTTTTTAAAAGAATTTTACATTTTTTTTATTATTATTTTTGATGGAATGTGTTGACAATACATAAGGTAAGTGATATTTTATGGTAAGAAGATGTTAGCACTCTTAAAGGTTGAGTGCTAACAGACAAAGGAGGATGACTGGTTGCAAGCATTAGATGAAAGAAAAATGAAGATATTGCAAGCCATTATCCGCAATTACCTTGAAACGGGAGAACCGGTAGGGAGCAGGACGATTTCAAAATATACCGATTTAAATCTAAGTTCCGCAACAATAAGGAATGAAATGGCAGATTTGGAGGAATTGGGATATATCGTACAGCCCCATACTTCTGCGGGAAGGATTCCGTCGGATAAAGGCTACCGTCTTTATGTGGATCAGATGATGGAGGAGAAAGAACGGGAAGTGGAGGAACTGAAAGGAATCCTGTTAGAGAAAGAAGATAAGATGGATCATCTTTTAAAGCAGGTGGCAAAGGTTCTGGCACAGAATACGAATTATGCCACAATAATTTCCGCGCCCCAGATTCACAGGAACAAGGTAAAATTTATCCAGCTGTCAAGGGTGGATACCCACCAGTTGCTTGCAGTAATCGTCATTGAGGGCAATGTAATTAAAAACAATATTTTAAATGTGAAAGAGGTATTGGACGATGAAACGCTGCTGAAATTAAATATACTTTTAAATACTCACTTGAACGGGCTATCTTTGGAAGAAATTAATTTGAGTATGATTACTGCCATGAAGCAGCAGGCAGGGATACACAGTTCTATCGTAGGGAATGTAATCGATGCGGTGGCGGATGCCATAAAAGCGGATGAGGATTTGGAAATATATACAAGCGGCGCCAATAATATTTTTAAATACCCGGAACTGGCGGATAACCAAAAGGCGAGCGAGTTGATTAATACTTTTGAAGAGAAACAGCTTTTGAACGAACTGGTAGTAGACCGGCTGGCGGATGAGAACAATACGGGGATTCAGATATATATCGGTGATGAAACGCCGGTAAAAACAATGAAGGATTGCAGCATTGTGACAGCGACTTATGAATTGGAAGAAGGCATGAAAGGTACGATAGGCATTATAGGCCCGAAGCGTATGGATTATGATAAAGTGGTGGGAACGCTGAAAACGCTGATGCATCAATTGGATGATTTGTATAATCAGAGGAGAATAGGGAAAGAGAGGGATGAATGAAGTGGAAGAGCGGAAAGATGCCAATAGGAATGAGATGGATACGGACGATATAGAATTAAATGGAAGAAGCGAAAGAGACGAGGACGTTGCAGACGAGACAGATGCGTTGGATGGGGAAGCCGGGGCAGAAGACGGCGGAGAAGACGAAGAAGGATGTTGTGGAACGGAAGCCGAAGCGGAAGATGCGGACGGCGAGGACGGACAGGGAGAAGCTCCTGCAGGAAACGAAGAAGAAGGCGGGGGGAAGAAATTTTTCAAGAAAAAAGTAAAAACGGATAAAAAGCAGGACGCTTTGAAACAAAAAGTGGAAGATTTGGAAGACAGAGTAAAACGCCAGATGGCGGAATTTGATAATTTCAGGAAGCGCACCGAAAAAGAGAAGACGGCAATGTATGAAATCGGAGCCAAAAGTGTAATTGAGAAGATTCTTCCGGTAGTTGACAATTTTGAGAGGGGTCTGGCTAGTATTTCCGAAGAGGAAAAAGGAAACGGCTTCGCGGACGGGATGCAAATGATTTATAAGCAGTTAATGACGGAGTTGGAAAATCTGGGGGTAAAGCCGATAGAGGCATTAGGCTGTGAGTTTAACCCCGACTATCATAATGCGGTGATGCAGGTAGAGAGCGAAGAGTATGAAAGCGGCGTGATAGCCCAGGAACTGCAGAAGGGATATATGTACAGAGACAGCGTGGTGAGGCATAGCATGGTAGCTGTGGTAAGCTAGGAAGGCTGTTTCGGGATAATGGTATATAATAGGTTTCTGTTATATAGATTTTGGAACTGTGTAAGAAAGTATTTTTTATAGTATAATTTAGGAGGGCTTGATTATGAGCAAAATTATCGGTATCGACTTAGGAACAACGAATAGCTGCGTAGCAGTTATGGAAGGCGGTAAACCTACCGTTATCGCTAATACAGAAGGAGCAAGGACGACACCGTCCGTAGTAGCATTTACAAAGACAGGGGAAAGGCTTGTAGGTGAGCCGGCAAAGCGCCAGGCTGTTACAAATGCGGAGAAGACCATTGCATCCATTAAGAGGGATATGGGTACGGACAGGGGACGTACAATTGATGAAAAGAAGTATTCCCCGCAGCAGATTTCTGCAATGATTCTTCAAAAACTGAAAGCGGATGCAGAAAGCTATCTGGGCGAGAAAGTAACGGAAGCGGTTATTACGGTTCCGGCATATTTCAATGACGCACAACGCCAGGCAACCAAAGATGCGGGCAAGATTGCAGGGCTTGATGTAAAACGTATTATCAATGAGCCTACGGCAGCAGCTTTGGCATATGGGCTGGATAATGAAAAAGAACAGAAAATTATGGTATATGATTTAGGCGGCGGTACTTTCGACGTTTCCATTATTGAAATCGGCGATGGCGTTATCGAAGTTCTTTCGACTAATGGTGATACACGTCTGGGCGGCGATGATTTCGACCAGAAAGTAATTAATTGGATGCTGGATGAATTTAAGAAAAAAGAGGGCGTTGATTTGTCCAATGATAAAATGGCGCTCCAAAGGTTAAAAGAAGCGGCAGAAAAAGCGAAAAAAGAACTTTCCTCTTCTACAACGACAAATATCAACCTTCCGTTCATTACGGCAACACCGGAAGGCCCGAAACACTTTGATATGGATTTGACAAGGGCTAAATTCGATGAATTAACCCATGATTTAGTAGAAAAAACAGCGATTCCGGTTCAGAATGCAATGAAGGATGCAGGGCTTTCCAACTCCGATATCGGAAAGGTATTGCTGGTAGGAGGTTCCACACGTATTCCTGCCGTACAGGAAAAAGTAAAACAGATTACAGGCCATGAGCCTTCCAAGAGCCTGAACCCGGATGAATGTGTTGCATTAGGCGCATCCATTCAGGGCGGTAAGCTGGCAGGGGATGCTGGCGCAGGTGAAATCCTTCTGCTGGATGTTACTCCGCTTTCCCTTTCGATTGAGACAATGGGCGGCGTGGCAACAAGGCTGATTGAAAGGAATACCACAATCCCTACAAAGAAAAGCCAGATTTTCTCTACGGCAGCAGATAACCAGACAGCAGTGGACATCAACGTCGTACAGGGTGAAAGACAGTTTGCGAAAGATAACAAGTCTCTCGGGCAGTTCCGTCTGGATGGTATCCCGCCGGCAATGCGTGGGGTTCCGCAGATTGAAGTTACTTTCGATATTGATGCAAACGGTATCGTAAATGTATCCGCAAAGGACTTGGGAACAGGCAAGGAACAGCACATTACGATTACAGCCGGCTCCAATATGTCTGACGATGAAATCGACAAAGCTGTAAAAGAAGCAGCAGAGTATGAAGCACAGGATAAGAAGAGGAAAGAGGCGATTGATACAAGGAATGAAGCCGATTCCTTCGTATTCCAGACAGAAAAGGCATTGGGTGAAGTGGGAGATAAGATTGATGCTTCCGCAAAGAGTACGGTAGAAGATGACCTTGCGGCTTTGAAAGCAGTCCTGGAGAGGACGAAGGATCAGGAAATGTCCGACAGCGATATTGACGAGATGAAAGCGGCAAAAGAAAAACTGATGACGGATGCACAAGCTCTTTTTGCAAAAGTATATGAACAGGCGCAAGGCGCAGCCGGTCCGGATATGGGAGCAGGTCCTGGCCCGGATATGGGTTCTGCGGCGCAGGCAGACGATGTAGTGGATGGAGATTACCGCGAAGTATAAATGTGATTAAGAGGAGTTAATTATGGCAGAGCAAAAACGAGACTACTACGAAGTCCTCGGGATAGATAAAAGTGCAGATGAAGCGGCAATCAAAAAAGCATATCGTGTTTTAGCCAAAAAATATCACCCGGACATGAATCCTGGGGATAAAGAGGCGGAAAAGAAGTTTAAAGAAGCTTCGGAAGCATATGCCGTGCTTAGTGACCCGGAGAAGAAGCGTCAATATGACCAATTTGGGCATGCGGCATTTGAAGGCGGGGCAGGCGGTTTTGGTGGTTTCGATTTTAACAGCGCCGATTTCGGGGATATTTTCGGAGATATTTTCGGGGATTTCTTCGGCGGCGGCCGTAGAAGCGGAAGAGGGAGCAGCGGTCCCATGAAAGGGGCCAATATCCGCACCAGTGTAAGGATTACCTTTGAGGAAGCAGTATTTGGGGTGGAGAAGGAACTGGAACTTACATTGAAGGACGAATGCGCTTCCTGTCATGGAAGCGGCGCAAAGCCGGGAACAAGCCCAGAGACATGTACAAAATGCGGCGGCAAAGGGCAGATAGTATTTTCCCAGCAGTCCTTTTTCGGAACGGTTAGGAATGTGCAGACATGTCCGGATTGTAACGGAACGGGTAAGGTCATTAAAGATAAATGCCCGGATTGTCATGGAAGCGGATATATTGCCAGCAGAAAGAAAATCAAGGTTTCCATTCCGGCAGGGATTGACAATGGCCAGAGCGTACGTATCAGGGATAAAGGAGAGCCGGGCAGCAACGGCGGACCGAGAGGAGACTTACTTGTAGAAGTGATTGTGGGCAGGCACCCTGTCTTCCAGCGCCAGGATTACAATATTTATTCCACGGTACCGGTATCCTTTGCAGTTGCGGCTTTGGGCGGTGAAATTGTCATCGATACCGTTGACGGTAAGGTAATTTACGACGTAAAAGCAGGAACGCAGACGGATACAAGAGTCCGCTTAAAAGGAAAGGGCGTGCCGTCTTTAAGGAACAGGGATAACAGGGGCGACCATTATGTGACCCTGGTAGTCCAGGTACCCGACAAACTTTCCCATGAGGCGAAAGAACTTCTGAAGCAGTTCGATGCGGAAACAGGAAATTCCCTGAACGCTGCGAAAGATGCCTCTTCGGACGCGGGGGAAGTTAAAGATAAGAAAAGGAAATTTTGGAAATAGAAAAGGAAAAAAGAGGGTGTCGCAGCGATACCCTCTTTTTTATCATATTTCTCTTATTCATATTCTACAAATTCACCATATTCATCCCAGATGTTGCATATCCAGGTCTTGCCTTGGTTGAAAATGATTTCGTTGCCATCTTTGTCAAAGAATTTGGCCGGGGTTGCATCGCCGTCGTAGCGCATCCAGGTAGCCTCGATGACTTTGCCGTTGGTAAAGACAAGGGCATCCCCTTCGCCGTGGACACCGAAAGCCAGATAATCCTTTTTGTCGCGGACTTCTCCGTGGCAATATTGTAATACCACGTTGGAAACAGCCAATTGGCTTCCGTCATATTCATCAATCTGTTTTTTGCCATCCTGGTAGCGGTAATAAAGCTGTTCCTCTTCTTCATATTCAAAGTATGGGTTATAAGCGCCGTAGCCGCCGGCATTTTCTTCCCTTCCGCCGGGGTAAATATGAAAGGCGTCTTTTTCTTCGGCATATTCCGCCCGGTAATTATCGGCGATAAAAGTAAAAGGAGGAACAAAGAGTTCATCATATTCCGTTTCATATTTTTGCCGTTTGACGGCTTTTTCCAAACCGTTGATAAACAGATAGCCAGTAAATTCCGTAGCATATCCGGGACGCTTTATCCGGTCGAAAGCTTCATCGGAAGGATTGTGGATACCTTCTACGGCGGCGCTGATATTTTGTACCGTATCCCGGCTTAAAAGTTCCTCCACATATGGTCTTGCAAGCCCCCAGTTACAGTAAATAGCCTGATAGCCCATCGCCACATAGACGAAATAATCGCGGCTGCTTCTGACTGGGCCGATATGGTCCAGTTCATCATAGTCCTCAAAGACTCCCATAAGCCGGGTAATTCTTCCTTCTACAGGCGCTTCATAGATAATAGCCGCTTTGGAAAGCCCATATTGGGGCATGGCAGGCGCATTGTTCGGAATCATGACGGCAATCGGCCTACGTGTGGCTTTTTCTTCTTCTATCCACTCACCGGTGAGATAGCTTTGTACTTTGCCGTTTTTGGTTTCCCGTTCTCCGATAACTTTTACTTCCTCTTCCTGTTTCTCTTTTTCTTCTTCTTTTTCCAAATCTATATCAGGGGTTTCCTCTATAGTATTCGCAGTATCCGCAGGGTTTTCGTTGGCTTGGCCAAGGGAAAGCTGATCTGCTTCTGTTTTTCCACAGCCTGAAAAAAGAAGTGAAATGCATAAAAAGATGGCAGGAAGAAAAAATGCCTTCTTTTCTAAATTTTGCATAATAAATTCCCTCATATTCTTAATTCATATTCTTAATTTCTTAATGTGTTTTAAGTCATTTGTATGAAAATCTACAAAATTATTATACTATAGTGTGTCGATAACTGTCTATGCTGCAATTTTTCCATAAAAGGCGGAAAATAACAATGGATTTTTCAGGTAGAATGGTTGATGTCCCTGATAACTGCCAGCAAGTGCTGTGCCTGCGGGCCTGTCAGTTTCTGGATTTCACGGATTAATTCACCGGTGTAATAAAAGTTGTTTTTTTCGTCGTTAAAAAAATCTTTCGGTGTGATTTGGAAATAATCACATATATAAAAAAACAGGGAAAGGGAAGGAAGCGCCTTTCCGCTTTCGATACGATTGATATAACTGGGATTCTGCCCTAAAGCCAGGCTCATTTCCCTGGCAGAAACGTTTTTCTCTAACCGAAGCTGTTCCAATCTTTTGGCAAATAGTTCTTCTTCATACATAAGATACCCATACCTTTCTATAACCATGTTTGCGTTACATTTAGCTGGCCGGATGTCCATAGGGTGTTTTGTCTAATAATGGAATTATATTGATTTTAATGTAATAAATAATTGAAATAGGATATTTAATAATATATAATGGGCAAATAGGATATAAAATATCCTAAATATAAACTGTTAGATATTAGAAACGATAAGAGAAGAGGGAACACAAGTGGAAAAGCTTTATATAGTAATTCCGGCATATAATGAGGCGGAAAATATACAGGGAGTGGTAGAGGAATGGTATCGGGCGTTGGAATTGGTCGATATGAGCAAGGAATCCCGGCTATTAGTGATTGACGACGGGAGCAGGGATGAGACGTTTCAAATTATATGTGGAATGAAAGAAAAAATGCCAAAACTATTGGTGGCAACGAAAGATAATTCAGGGCATGGCCCCACTTTGCTGTATGGATATCAATATGCAATCAGGGAAGGGGCGGATTTCATTTTCCAGACAGATTCCGATGGGCAGACAAGACCGGAGGAGTTTGAGGGGTTCTGGAAGAAAAGGGCGGATTACGATATGGTAATCGGTTACCGGAACAAACGGCAGGATGGATGTTCCCGCGTCTTTGTGACAAAAGTGCTGAAGCTGGTGATATGGATTTGTTTCGGGGTAAAAGTAACGGATGCCAATACGCCTTTCCGGTTGATGAATGCAGAAGTATTGAATGAACAGATGAGGAATATACCGGATAATTTTAACCTTCCAAATGTATTGATTTCTGTCATTTATGAAAAAAAGGGGTTAAAAACAAAATATATACCGATTACATTCCGTTCCCGTCAGGGCGGGGTCAATTCTATCAATTTAAGGAAAATATGCGGGATTGGGCTCCGCGCCGTCAGAGATTTTATGGCTTTGAATAAGGCGATGGAAAATGTAAAAAGCGAGGGATGCCATGAAAGATAAAGGGAAAATAGTATATGGGATACTAGCAACAGCGGCGGCAATTTTGCTGGCATTAGGCTTTTTTAAGGTCAGCAACAGGTTAACTTATGTGGAAAGGACCGTTTTGAACGGGCAGGAAGCCCAAAATATTGCGGTGATGGACAGTCGGACAGAGGTAGAACAGGAATTTCGGATGCCTTATGATTTATTTTGGGGCATTGATGTGAAAACAGGTACTTATGACAGGAACAACAATTCTTTTTGGAGGATATGGATATGGGAAAAAGAGAGCGGCAAAAAAATATATGAATGGAAGTATAACGCCAGCCAGGTTTCCGACGGGGAGTATTATTTCCTGAACGTAAAGTCTCCGGTCAAAGTGGATAAGGAAAAATTGTATGTGGTTTCTATTTGCTCCACAAACGCTACGGGCAATTCCGCGTTGAGTTTTTATGCTTCGGAAGACGACAACTATACAGAAGGAAGGCTTTTTGTCAACGGAGAAGAACGGGATGGTGATTTGTGCTTTAGCGTTTATGGCGGGGAAAAGGATTCCTTCTGGGGGCTTTTCTATTGGATAATGGCAGGGCTTATAATAGGCGTTTTGTCCGTTGCTTTTTATAAGAAGCGGAAAGGGGAGCCGGTGGACAGGCTTTTAGGCGCTTTGGCAGTAGCCTGTGTTTATATGATTTTGATGTATGTGTTTACAAGGGAAAATATGGGGAGTTTTACCGATGAATGCGACAATATACGGGGAGGGATATTGATTGCCAAAGGAAAGGTGCTTTACCGGGATTATTATACCCAGCATACTCCTTTCGGGTATTATTTGTGTGCCTTGTTCGCTTTGCTGGGCGCAGGAAGCATCCAGCAGTTCCGGCTGTTGTATTATCTGCTTTTGGCAGCGCTATGGGGAGGGCTGTACTATAGGCACAGCGGCTATTTGGGGAAAGGAAAGCTGTTTTTGCTTCCCATAGCCCAGGTTGTAGTAACCATGCCCATGTTTTTCCAGGCTTCCAAAATCTTGGGGGATAATATACAAGGCTTTTGCATGATAGCTCTGGTAATGGAATTTATCCGTTACTGGGAGGATGGGGAGCTTAAAAAAAGCCGGTGTGCTATCGTAGCCGCCTGTGTGTTTATAAGCATCACATCTACTTTTGTCAGCGTATTCGCAATTGCGCCGGTAGCCGTATGTGTGTTGGGGAAGGAGGTTCTGCTTTGGATAAGAAGGGGAGGATTTTGCGGGAAAAATGTTTGGAAACGGTACGGTTTTCTTGTGCCGGCGATGTTCATTCCCTTTTTGGCCGCTTTTATCTATTTCCTTTGGAATCATGCCGCAGGAAAAATGTACTTAATGGCATACCAATTCAACACAATGGTTTACAACAAATATCAGGACGGGTTTGGAAGAGTGAAATGGAAACCCTTTTTTTTAGGGGTTAAAAATTATTTCAACGCGGTGGGAGACAATTTTAATGCGCTTGTGACGGCAGCCGGCAGCGATACGGCGGCAATCCAGCTTTGCCTTGCGGTGGGGGCGGCGGTATCGCTGCTTCTTTGGTGGAAAAGGATGGGAAAAAAAGAAGGGGCGGCTGCGGTATTGGCTTTATTTTTATGTATGTGCGGAAATGGAACGAGAAGCGGAACGGATTTCCACTCCGCAGGGCTTTGGAGTGTGGCTATTGTGCTGGTTGTGCTGCTTGGAATGAGAGCCCCCTTGGAGGAGACGGAAAAAGAAGAAAAAAGGGCAGTAGTTTTAGCGGCGCTGGCAGGCTGCTTCCTGCTAAAGCCATATATGGCTATGGTGGCGGGGCATATCGTATATGAGCCGGAAGTGGCAGGGGGTGTGGATGCGCAAATCATTGCCATGACAGAACCGGGAGACGAAATTTTTATAGATGCTTTTGTCCATGATTCCATATACCTTTTGTACAAAGAGCGTTACCCATCGAACAGGAATTGCTATATCCTGCCCTGGTATATGGACTGGTTTGAATACGACACTTTGGAGGATGTAGAAGAAAATCTGCCAAAGGTGGCTATTTATAAACCGGAAACGGAAGTGTATGGGCATACAGGCTTTTGCCCGGTATTGGATATGGTAATTAAAAGACATTATGAGCGGATATCGGAGGAGTCGATTGTATGGAAATTAAGGTAAATACAGTATCCATTGCCGCGTTGGTATATATGTATTTAGGGGTAGTGTTTTTTTTCATCGGGTGGCTGAAAACAGGATATGCATTGGCAGCATGCCTGATTCTTGGGGCAGGTTTCCTTGCGGGGGCGCGCTCCTGGTGCCAGGCGGGGGCAGATGATAAAGTGCATCTGTCCAAAGGAACCTTGCTTATGGGGGCAGCGCTTATTCTGTTCTTTGTTTGGCATACAGGGATAGGAGCATTTACGGGGCAGGCAGGTGACTGGGCAAAGCACAATGCCGTAATGCATGACTTGATAGAAAAAGACTGGCCGGTTATGTATCGGACGGCTTATGGGGAATCCATGCTGTCTTATTATATCGGTTTTTACCTGTGCCCGGCTTTGGCAGGAAAGGCATTGGGTTCCTTCCGGGCGGCGGAATGGATGCAATACGCAATGGCAGCAATAGGGATTTTCCTGTTATGGCTTCTGCTCATAAGGATAGGAAAGGTTAAAAAGGGAAAATGGCAGTTGCTTTGTCTGGCGTTGCTGTTTTTTTTCGGAGGCTTGCTGCCCCTTGGACAGGCGGTCTGCGGCAGCATATATCCGGAGAACTTTCCTTTTGGCAGTCATGAATGGATGAATCCGGAAACGGTAAGGATTCAATATACTTCCAATTGGAGCTTATTAAAGTGGGTGCCGGGACAGGCTATCGTGCCCTGGATGGCCACATCTTTGCTATTGCTCAAACCTTGGAAAACCGAAAATTATATGTTAATCGGCTTTCCGGTAATTTGGTACAGCGGTTTTGCCATGATAGGGCTTGCGGCCCTCATGCTTCCCTTGTATTTATATGATGGCATCAAAAATGGGTGGAAACGGTTGGGAAAGGCTTTTAGCATCTCTAATCTTTTGTTCGCTGTATTGAGCGGCATTCCTGTCTTATATTTTTGGGGGAATATTTCCGGGGAAAAGCCGGAATATTTAGGTTTCCACTGGCTGGATTATGGAGGGAAGACAGGATTTTACATACTTTTCTGTTTTTTTATGTTTGGCTTTTATGCTATTCTTTTATTTAAAGAAAACAGAAAAAATATAGTATATTGGATATCCGTGACGGCACTTTTGATTTATCCCCGTTTTGCTATGGGGCTATACAACGACTTTACCATGCGGGCAAGCATACCGGCGCTGTTTATGCTGTTAGCCCTTATCCTTCGCTTTTTTTCGGAGGGGAACGGACAGGAACAGGATAAAAACGTCGTGATAAGGAAAACCTTACTGGCGGCGGGGCTGGCCGTTGGGATGATATATCCGCTTATGAATTTGCGGGAAAGCATAGTAAAAAACCAGATAGGGGCAGTCTACCGTACGGAAAGCTCTATGTCTCTGGAGCCGTTGGCGGACCCTTCCGACGGGGAAATACCGGATGACTTTAAATACAATTATTATACATATCATTTGGAGAAGGATATATTTTACCAGTATTTAGCAAAGTAGGGTATTGATTTGGATAATATGGAATAGAAAGGAGAAACCGGTTTTGGTTTTGCCGTCCATGAAACTTGAATTTACCAGCCGGGTCAATTCCTGTATTTACAAATAACATATTCTGTGTTATAGTGAAATGCGCAAAAGTGCAGGCAGGTCATCAATTTTTCATGGGAAATGGATGACAGGAGTTATCATAGACTGCGCAAAAGCGGATGCAGTCAATTGCCATCCGGAAACAGGCTGCATATACTAAAAACAAACATTTTATTAGCAGAGTAGAAATCTGTGCGTTAAGTGCCGCATGAACGGGGAGTTGTCATGCGGACGAAAAGCCGGGGAACCCGGCTTGCGGTACGGAATTCGCATCCCGCTGCTGCATATGGAGAATTAACCCTCCTTTATGTGGTTCAGGAAAAAACTGCTAGAAGGAGGTATTTTTCATGGAAAAATTAAAAAGAATCAAAGAAATGTATGCAAATTCCCTTAAAGAGCTTTTCGTTACCAAGAACATCGTCTTATGCGGGCTTATGGCGGCATTGGCGGTAGTTTTGAGCATGACGGCTTCCGTAGAAGTAGGCCCTTATATCAGAATCGGCTTTTCAGGGATTCCGAACCGTGTGATAGAGTGTCTGTTTGGACCGGTGGCGGGCTGTCTGTTTGGCGGCGCGCTGGATATCCTGAAATATATATTAAAACCCTCAGGACCGTTTTTCTTCGGCTTTACTTTTAACGTAATGCTGGCAGGAGTGATTTACGGTTCTATTTTGTATAAAAAAACGGTAAGCATAAAGCGGATTATAGTGGCGGAACTGCTTATTAAGATTTTGGTGAACTGCATTTTAAATACACTTTGGATTTCCATGTTGTATGGGAAGGGCTTTTTTGCGCTGCTTCCGTTAAGAGTATTGAAAAATGCGATTATGCTGCCGATAGACAGCGCGATTCTTTATTTTGCTTTAATTTATGTAAAGAAACTGGTGAATAAAATAGGGTTCGAAGACACGAGACGGGTTCCCACGCAGCTTTAAAGGCGCCGAAGGATTGACCGGCGGCATCCTTTGACGAATGGTACAACAGCCATTGGCTGAATGGCGCCGCCGGAGATGGCTTTTGACACCCGAATCATAATAGAGGAAAAACGAGGTGGAGAGGTATGAAATGGACGAAGTTTAAAATCAAGACACTAACGGAAGCGGAAGATATTATTATCAGCGCATTGTATGATATCGGGTTGGAAGGGGCGCAGATTGAGGATAAAATACCGTTGACGGCGGCGGAAAAGGAGCAGATGTTTGTGGATATCCCGCCGGAAGCCGGAGAGGATGACGGGATTGCATATCTTAGCTTTTTTGTAGAGGAGAAAGAAGACGGAACGCTGGATGTGGACGGGGAGTGCATAACGACGGAGGAGATCTTAAAAAAGGTGGAAAAAGAGCTGGAAGATTTGCGGATGTTTATGGACATCGGTGAAGGTACGGTGTCGGTAGACGAGACGGAAGATATCGACTGGATTAACAATTGGAAAGAATATTTCCACCAATTTTATATAGACGATGTGCTGGTTATCCCTTCCTGGGAAGAAGTGAGGGAAGAAGATAAGGGGCGTATGGTTCTCCATATCGACCCGGGTACGGCATTTGGCACCGGTATGCATGAGACGACACAGCTATGCATCCGTCAACTGCGGAAACATATTACCGGGGATACCAGGCTGTTGGATGTGGGAACGGGAAGCGGTATCCTGTCTATTTTATCGTTGATGTTCGGAGCGAAAGAAGCGGTTGGAACGGACCTGGATTCTTGTGCAATAGAGGCGGTAGGAGAAAACAAAAAGGCAAACAATATTCCGGACAGCCAATTCCAGGTAATGATAGGAAATTTGATTACGGATAAAGAGATACAGGATAAGGTAGGTTATGAATGCTATGATATTGTAGTGGCGAATATCCTCGCCGATGTGTTGATAAACCTTACGCCTGTCATTATGGCAAATTTAAAACCGGGCGGAGTATATATTACGTCAGGGATTATCGACGATAAGGAAGAGGCGGTAAAAGAAGCGGTTCTGGCAGCCGGGATGGAGATTCTGGAGATTACGTATCAGGGCGAATGGGTCTGTATAACGGCAAGGAAACCGTAAAGGGAATAAAGGAATCAGGGGAAAACAAGGGAAAAATAAGGGGAAAACAAGAGCAAAACAAGGATAAAACGTGATTTGCGTAACGAGGCTGCGCAGAAATGGGGAAAAGATGTACAATTTTTTCGTAGAACCTTCACAGATACAAGGAAACGGAGTAAGGATAACAGGAAGCGATGTAAATCATATTAAGAATGTTTTGCGGATGCGGGTTGGGGAAGAACTGTCAGTAAGCAACGGTGTGGACAGCAAAGAGTACCGCTGCGGCATTGAAGGGTTTGGGGAAGACTGTGTCTTTTGCAAAGTAAGGTTTGTAAAGGAAGCGGATATGGAGCTTCCGTCCAAAGTCTTTCTTTTCCAAGGGCTGCCCAAAGGGGATAAAATGGAACTGATTATCCAAAAGGCAGTGGAACTGGGCGTATATGAAGTGATACCGGTAGCGGCAAAGCGGGCGGTAGTAAAACTGGATGAAAAGAAAGCGAAGGGGAAAACCTTGCGCTGGCAGGGGATTGCCGAGGCAGCAGCAAAGCAAAGCCGGAGGCGGATTATCCCTGGGGTACAGGGGGTGATGACTATGAAAGAAGCCATTGCCTATGCTTCAGGGATGGATATCCGCATTATCCCTTATGAAATGGCGGAAGGGATGGAAAAGACGAAGGAAATCATCGCTTCGTTAAAACCGGGGCAGACGATTGCGGTATTTATCGGGCCGGAGGGCGGCTTTGAAGAAAACGAGATAGAAGAGGCAAAAGCTGCGGGCATCTATCCCATTACAATGGGGAGGCGGATTCTCAGGACGGAGACGGCAGCACTGGCGATTTTGGCATGGATTATGTATCAGTTGGAATAAGGGGCAGAGTTACCAACCGGCAAAAAAGGCATATATATAATAGTATATGGCGCGTTGCGTTTATGTAATGAGCGAAAACACAATAATATTAGGAGACGGAACATGGAAGTATATTTGGATAACTCAGCTACTACAAGGTGTTTTGAAGACGTGGCGGCTTTGATGACACATATTATGTGCAATGACTACGGCAACCCGTCCAGCCTGCATCTGAAAGGGGTACAGGCGGAGAACTATACCCGATATGCTAAAGAAACCATAGCCAAACTGTTGAAAGTGAGCGAAAAGGAAATTTTTTTCACATCAGGAGGTACGGAATCAGATAATATTGCGTTAATTGGCTGTGCGCTTGCCAACCACAGGGCAGGGCGGCATCTGATAACAACGATGATTGAACATCCTGCCGTTATGCAGACGATGAAATACTTAGAAGAGCAGGGATTCCGTGTCACTTACCTTCCGGTTGACAATAAAGGCTGTATACGGTTAGAAGACTTGCAGAAAGCGATGAGCAAAGAAACGATATTGGTATCTATTATGCACACAAACAATGAAATCGGCTCCCTGCAGCCGATAGCAGAAGCCGGTGCGCTGATTAAAAAGATGAACCCCCATACCATTTTCCATGTGGATGCGGTGCAGGGGTTCGGCAAGTTCAGAATATACCCGAAGAAAATGAATATCGATTTGCTGTCTGTCAGTGGGCATAAAATACATGGACCGAAAGGTGTGGGTTTCCTTTATGTGAATGCGAAAGTAAAGATAAAACCTATTATCCACGGCGGCGGCCAGCAGAATAACTTGCGCTCCGGAACGGAAAACGTACCCGGGATGGCGGGTTTGGCGAAAGCGGCGGAGATGATGTATGCAGATTTGGACATGGACGTGGAACGCCTTTACGGATTAAAGCAGAAATTTATTGATGGCGTGATGCGGATTGACCATGTTAAAATAAACGGCTATACGGGAAGGGAGTCGGCGCCCCATGTAATTAGTGTGTCGATTCGGGGGATACGCAGTGAAGTTTTGCTTCATGCCCTGGAAGATAGGGGGATTTACGTGTCTGCGGGAAGCGCTTGTTCCGCCCGCAAGCCCCAGCCGTCAGCTACGTTAAAAGCAATAGGGGTGGAAAAAGATTTGTTGGAATCCACTATCCGCTTCAGTCTTTCCGTTTTTACGACAGAAGAGGAAATAGATTATACATTACAGGCAATGTATGATATAATACCAATGCTGCGTAAATATGCGAGACATTGATTTTTGCGTGCAATAAGCAATGATTTTTGCATGCAATAAGCAATGATTCTTACATGCAATAAGCATTTGGCGATTAACGCCAGGGCCGGCAGACCGGCTAAAGGCAACGGGGGTTGTTGGCTCTGTCAAAGCCTGCCTGAGCCTTGGGGAAGAGGCGGCCGCTGCGGTAAGGGAACCGGTTGAAACAGGGGATTGCGGAACGGCAGAATACGGGGGACTTAGGCAAAGATGCCGGTTCCGCAATGCCTGATATCTTGTACCATGCCCTTGTCTGTTGAGGGCAGGGGACGGAAATGTTCTAGGGAGGAACAGAAGAAAATGTTTACAGCATTTTTGATAAAATATGCCGAAATAGGGGTAAAAGGGAAAAATCGTTATTTATTTGAGGAAGCGTTGGTGCAGCAGATAAAATATGCGGTGAAAAGATGTGACGGTGAATTTAAGGTGACCCGTACCCAGGGAAGGATTTATGTGGAAGCATTGACGGATTTCGATTTCGACGAGACTGTGGAAAATCTGAAAACCGTTTTTGGCATTTCCGGGATTTGCCCTGTAGTATATATAGAGGATGAAGGCTTTGAGAAGCTAGGGCAGGCGATTGTGGCATATATGGGAGAAGTTTATCCGGAAAAAAATAAAACTTTTAAAGTAAATGCCAGAAGGGCGAGGAAGAATTATCCTCTCAATTCTATGGAGATTAACAGCGGGATAGGCAGTGTCCTTCTAGATGCTTATCCTGAAATGAAAGTGGACGTGCATACGCCGCAGATAATGCTAAATATAGAAATAAGGGAAAAAATTTATATTTATTCCGAAGTAATCCCCGGCCCCGGGGGAATGCCCGTAGGGACGGGAGGGAAAGCGATGCTGCTTTTATCGGGGGGCATTGATTCCCCGGTGGCAGGTTATATGATAGCCAAACGCGGGGTGAAAATTGACGCAGTATATTTCCATGCCCCTCCATATACGAGCGAACGGGCGAAACAGAAAGTAGTGGATCTGGCAAAACTGGTATCCCGCTATACCGGCCCGATTTATCTCCATGTCATTAATTTTACGGACATCCAGCTATATATTTATGAGAAATGCCCCCATGATGAACTGACAATTATTATGCGCCGCTATATGATGCGCATTGCAGAACATATTGCGAAAGAAACGGAATGCCTTGGGTTGATCACAGGGGAAAGCATCGGCCAGGTGGCATCCCAGACGATGCATAGCCTGGCGGCCACCAATGAGGTATGTACTTTGCCGGTATACCGCCCGTTAATTGGGTTTGATAAGATGGAAATCGTAGATATTGCTGAAAAAATCAATACTTATGAAACTTCTATCCTGCCTTTTGAAGATTGCTGTACAATATTTGTGGCCAAGCATCCGGTAACGAAGCCGAACCTTAATATTATTAGACGGCATGAAGAAAATCTGGAAGAAAAAATAGAGGAACTTGTGGAAACGGCATTGAAGAATGATGAACTGATAATTGTTCATCAATGATTGTAAATTGTACACAAAAAAATTACAGTTCAGCCGTAAGGCTGGACTGTAACCTTCCCTCTTTGTCCATGTACGAATCATCCTTAAATTAAATAAGGTTTCAATATGTTAAGTACCTCTTCCGCATTATCTTCTGCGTGGATATTTAAATCAATCGGTTTCGACAAATCCAGGCTGAAGATGCCCATAATTGATTTTGCATCGATTACGTATCTTCCGGATACTAAATCAAAATCATAATCAAATTTTGTAATATCGTTTACAAAAGACTTTACCTTATCAATAGAATTTAAAGAAATCTGAACAGTTTTCATCGGCTTTTACCTCCTTAATTTTTTCGTACCTTCTGCTTCAATATTAAAGGGTAAAGGGGTAAAAGTCAATGCTAAAACACAACAAAAATAGAAAGGAATCCTATGAAAAGTGTAGCATTACATAATCTCGGCTGTAAAGTCAATGGATATGAAATAGACGCAATGCAACAAATGTTACAGGAAAAGGGTTACAAAATTGTATCATTTGATGAAGAAGCGGATATTTATATCGTAAATACGTGTACAGTCACCAATATTGCGGACAGGAAAAGCAGGCAGATGCTGCATAAAGCGAAGAAGAGGAATCCAAAGGCAATTGTAGTAGCGGTAGGGTGTTATGTGCAGACCGGCAGGGAGGATGTGCTAAAAGACAGCGGAGTGGATTTGGCAATCGGGAACAATAAAAAGAAAGAATTGACGGAAATATTAGAGAGGTTCCTGGATGGGAAGGAAACGGGGGAAACGGTAATCAATATCGGGGAAACGGAAGAATTTGAAGAGATGTGTTTAAAGGAGACTTCCGGCCATACCCGGGCTTATATAAAGATTCAGGATGGCTGCAACCAGTTTTGCTCTTATTGCATTATTCCGTACGCGAGAGGGCGGGTCAGAAGCCGGAAGGAGGAAGATATTTTAAATGAAATCGGTAAGCTGGCTGCCGGAGGATGCAAAGAGGTAGTCCTTACCGGAATCCATATCAGCTCTTACGGCACGGACAGGGGCGGAAGGGCTTTGGCGCCTTTGATTCAGGCAATCCATGCAATCAATGGGATTGAAAGGATACGCCTTGGTTCTTTGGAGCCGGGGATTGTGACGGAAGAATTTGCAGAGGAATTGGGAAAACTAAAGAAGCTATGCCCGCATTTCCATTTGTCATTGCAAAGCGGCTGTGATGCTACGTTAAAGCGTATGAATAGGCGCTATACAACACGGGAATACTGTGAAAAAGTAGACATTCTGCGCAGGGTATTTGGAAGCCCTGCCATTACAACGGACGTGATTGTCGGTTTTCCCGGGGAGACGGAGGAAGAATTTGCGGAAACGAAGGCATTCCTGGAAAAAGTAAAGCTTTACGAAATGCATATATTTAAGTATTCCAGAAGGGAAGGCACCCGTGCTGCAGGAATGGACAGGCAGGTGGCGGACGAAACGAAGACGGAAAGGAGCAGCATCCTCCTTGCTATGGGAAAAAAGCATTCTATGGAGTTTAGGGAAAGTTTCTTTGGGAGGAAACTGGAAGTGTTGTTTGAAGAAGAGAAAGATATTGCAGGGGAATTGTTTCAGGTAGGGCATACAAAAGAATATGTAAAAGTAGCTAAAAAGTCGGAAAAATCTTTATCCAATGAGATATTTGCCGGAAAAATCATTGGTTTTTTGTCCGATGACATAATGTTGTTCGAGTAGTCACTTGAAATTTTCGCCCAAATGGGGTAATATGAGAATAAATATAGATATTTTAGGGAATGACGGCGGAGGAAATGCAACGAGGGATAAGGGCGTGATGATATGCGGAATGTAGAAAATACACAATTTTTCAGAGTTGAAACGGAACCCGAAACTGGGGTTGAGGTAGTTTTGACGACGGTATATGAAGCTTTGACAGAGAAAGGGTACAATCCGGTCAACCAGATTGTAGGATATATTATGTCCGGGGATCCGACCTATATCACAAGCCATAAAAGTGCAAGAAGCCTTATTATGAAAGTGGATAGGGATGAACTGGTTGAGGAGCTGTTGACAAAATATATTGAAGCAAAGCATTGGAAATAAGAGCGGCGGACGGATAAGGAGAGTATCCATGCGGATAATGGGCTTGGATTTTGGCTCAAAGACAGTAGGGGTGGCGATTAGCGACCCGCTTTTGATTACTGCCCAGGGCATTGAAATCATAGAGAGAAAAGAAGAAAATAAACTTAGGAAGACATTGGCCAGGATTGAGGCGTTGATTTTAGAATACGAAGTAGAGGAAATCGTGCTGGGCTTGCCGAAGAATATGAACGATTCCATAGGGGAACGGGCAAAGCTGACGATGGAATTTAAAGATAAATTGGAACGTAGGACAGGCATGCCGGTGGCATTATGGGATGAACGGCTTACAACTGTTGCGGCAAACAAGGCGATGATGGAGGCCGGTATCCGGCGTGAGCATAGGAAAGAACATGTGGATAAGATTGCCGCGTGTCTGATTCTGCAAGGGTATTTGGACTGCAGGAAAAATAAGGAGAACAACTAGTGGAAAAGTTAGTTTTTGAACCGGAGGAAGGCAATCCGGTCGAATTTTATGTTTTGGAACAGACTAAGTTGGGAGGGATACCGTATATCCTTGTGACAGAAGAGGAGGAGGGGGACGGTGAGGCCCTGATACTGAAAGATGTTTCGGCATCCGAAGAGGAAGAAGCGGTGTACGAAATCGTAGAAGATGAAACGGAACTGGATGCAGTGGCGGCGGTTTTTGAAAATATGCTGGAGGATATAGATCTTTCCTGAAATAGCGGAAGGAATGGGGCGAATGGCAGTAGATAGGGAACAATTCAGGCAATTGCTGAAAGATAAAGGGTTAAAAATAACCAACCAGAGGCTATTGGTGCTGGAGGTTCTTGCTTCATGCCCTGACAGGCATCTGACGGCGGAAGAGATTCATGAAATGGTAAAAGCAGGCTATCCCGAGATAGGACTTGCTACTGTTTATAGAACGATACAGCTGCTTTTAGAGCTGCATTTGATTGATCGCATCAATTTGGACGACGGGTTTGTCCGTTATGAAATCGGCAATATGGGGCTGGGTACGGCAAAACACCATCACCATCATCTGATTTGCATAAATTGTGGTAAAGTGATATCCTTCAAAGACGATTTGTTGGAGGAATTAGAAAACAAAATCACGGAAACTACCGGATTCCATGTGGTAGATCATGAAGTGAAACTCTACGGGCACTGTGCAGAATGTGGAGGAAAATTGATTGAAGAAAAAAGAAATTGAAAATGCATCCAAGCTGAGGATAATCCCTTTAGGAGGTTTGGAGCAGATTGGTATGAACATTACTGCCTTCGAGTATGAAGACAGTATTATTGTGGTTGACTGCGGCCTGTCATTTCCGGATGACGATATGCTGGGTATTGATTTGGTAATACCGGATGTAACTTATTTGAAAGACAATGTAGAGAAAGTAAAAGGGTTTATTATTACCCACGGGCACGAGGATCATATTGGGGCCCTGCCTTATGTTTTGAGGGATATTAATGTGCCTATTTATGCCACCAAGCTGACAATGGGGATTATAGAAAACAAGCTGAATGAGCATAACTTGATGGGCAATACAAAGAGGAAGGTTATTAAATTTGGACAGTCGATTAACCTTGGGCAGTTCCGCATTGAATTTATTAAAACGAACCATAGCATTGTAGATGCCGCTGCACTTGCTATCTATTCCCCGGCGGGGATTGTGGTCCATACGGGCGACTTTAAAGTGGATTATACGCCGGTATTCGGGGATGCCATTGATTTACAAAGGTTTGCGGAAATTGGAAAAAAAGGCGTGCTGGCTTTGATGTGCGACAGCACGAATGCGGAAAGGCCGGGCTTTACCCAATCGGAAAGGACGGTAGGGAAGACCTTCGATACTCTTTTTACAGAGCATAAGGATACGAGGATTATTATCGCGACTTTTGCTTCTAATGTGGACAGGGTACAGCAGATTATTAATTCCGCATACAAATTCGGTAGAAAAGTAGTAGTGGAAGGCCGCAGCATGGTCAACATTATTGATACGGCGACTACTTTGGGATATTTGGAAATCCCGGATAAGACGTTGATTGACATTGAGCAGTTGAAGAATTACCCGGATGAAAAAACAGTGATAATCACTACGGGAAGCCAGGGGGAGAGCATGGCGGCGTTAAGCCGTATGGCAGGGGATATCCATAAGAAGATTTCCATAGGCCCTGGGGATACGGTTATCTTTTCTTCTAACCCGATACCGGGCAATGAAAAGACCGTGACGAATGTAATCAACAAGCTTTTGGTAAAAGGAGCGGATGTTATTTTTCAGGATGTCCATGTATCGGGACATGCCTGCCAGGAAGAGATAAAATTGATTTATTCCTTGCTTCATCCGAAATATGCGATTCCGGTGCATGGGGAGTACAAGCATTTGAAAGCGCAGGCCAAGCTGGCAAAGGAATTGGGGATACCGAAGGAAAATATATTCATAATGATGTCCGGCGATGTGCTGGAACTCAATAAAGAAGAGGCAAAAATAGCAGGGAAAGTGCCGGTGGGCGGTATCCTTGTAGATGGTCTTGGCGTGGGCGATGTAGGGAATATTGTGCTTAGGGATAGACAGCACCTTGCAGAAGATGGTATTCTTATTGTTGTGTTGGCATTGGATGCCTATTCCGACCAATTGGTGTCGGGGCCGGATATCGTGTCCAGAGGATTTGTTTATGTCCGCGAATCGGATGAACTGATGGAAGAAGCCAGACAGATTGTAGACGAATCGGTGCATGGCTGCCTGGACAGGGGAATCAGCGATTGGGGCAAGATTAAGGGAGGCATTAAAGATTGCCTTGGCGAATACGTGTGGAGAAAGACAAAGCGCAGGCCGATGATACTGCCCATTATCATGGAAGTTTGACGCGGACAGGCAGTGGACGGCCAGACAGCAGGCTTTGCGGAGGTAAAGTATGACAGAAGGGCATATGTATCGTGCGGTAATGGATTTTATCCATGAAATAAAGGAATCTCAGGAATTTAAGGATTATAGGGTTCAGCTTGCAAAGATACAGGATGAGCCGAAGCTGTATGATAAAGTAAACGAATTTCGGCAGAAAAATTATATAATACAGAGTACGGAAGAAGGCGAAGCTTTCATTGAACGTATGGACGAGCTGGAAAGGGAGTTTGAAGATGTCAGGGCAATTCCTCTGGTGGATGATTTTTTGGCGGCAGAGCTGTGCTTCTGCAGGATGATGCAGGAAATCAATGAAATGATTTGGGATGAAATTGATTTTCAATAGATAAAGCGGAAGGCGAGAGCGGCAGGAGGGCGGTAAGCAGACTGTAGTAAGCCGAAGAACGAAAGGGGTGTTGCCGGGATGAGTATAAAGGGTTTGATTGGAACCGTGTTGGATACGGCAGTTAAAATATTTTTAATCATAGTTGTGGTAACGTATACTTATAAATATGCGATACTGGCATATGATTTTGGATACCGTATCTTTGCGGAGAAGGCGGTTTCCACAGAAGAGACAGCAAAGGCCATAAGCATTTCGGTATCGGAAGAAGCTTCCGTTATGGAAATCGGAACGGTTTTGGAGGAAAAGGGAATCATTCGTGATGCCAGATTGTTTTATGTACAGGAACTGTTGTCCAGTTATCACGGAAAAATAAAATCCGGGATTTACGAATTGAGCAGCGACATGACACCGAGAGAGATGCTGGCCGTTATGTCGGCGGAGATAAGCGAAACGGAAGACGGGGAAGAAGAGGACGATGTGCCGTCTTCCGAAACGGAAAGCCCTGAGCAGGAGTCTGAAGACGGTGGAGAAGGAGAGACGGGAGAAGGTTCCGGAGAGGCAGGGGCGGAAACAGAAGACGGAGAGGCAGGAACAGAGTAAATATGGTGACGGAAGAAAGGGTCAGTGCCTTTATCAATTCGTTGGACAGAGGAAATACAGAGTTTTTGAATGAGATTGAAGATGAGTGCAGAAGAACGGATGTGCCGGTTATCCGCCCTCAGATGCAAAGCCTGTTAAAGTTGCTTTTGGCAATCAACAGACCGGAAAGTATCCTTGAGGTTGGAACGGCAATTGGTTTTTCTGCACTTCTTATGAGTGAATATGCTCCGGCAGGATGCAAAGTCACCACAATAGAAAAATACGAAAAGAGAATCCCTTTAGCCAAGGAAAACTTCCGCAAGGCAGGGAAAGAAGAAGCGATTACTCTGCTGGAAGGGGATGCGGCCGAAATCCTGAAGAAGTTGGATGGCACTTATGATTTTATTTTTATGGATGCGGCAAAAGGGCAATATCCGGGCTTTTTACCCGATATTTTGAGGCTGCTTCAGGTAGGGGGGTTATTGGTATCGGACAATGTGCTTCAGGACGGGGATATTATAGAATCCAGGTTTGCAGTGACGAGGCGCAACCGCACCATACACTCCAGAATGAGGGATTATTTGTATGAATTGAAACACAATAAACAGTTGGAGACAGCTATTTTGCAAGTAGGGGACGGTGCGGCAATCAGCGTGAAACTGGATGGCTGTCCGGCAATAGGCGAGGGAGGGCAGTGATGAAGAAACCAGAACTGTTGATTCCGGCAGGGAGTCTGGAAGTATTGAAAACAGCAGTGGTTTTCGGGGCGGACGCTGTATATATTGGAGGCGAAGCGTTCGGGCTGAGGGCTAAGGCAAAAAATTTTGGAAAGGAAGAAATGGAAGAAGGAATCCGGTTTGCCCATGAATATGGAGTGAAAGTCCATGTGACAGCCAATATATTGGCTCATAATGGGGATTTGTCAGGGGCAGAGGATTACTTAAAGGAATTGAAAGCATTAAAGCCGGACGCGTTGATTGTTGCCGACCCGGGGATTTTTACGATAGCTAGGGAAATATGCCCGGAAATAGACATCCATATATCCACACAGGCAAATAATACCAATTATGGGACTTTCTGCTTTTGGGGCAGGCAAGGGGCAAAACGGGTCGTGTCGGCAAGAGAGCTTTCTCTGGCAGAAATAAAAGAAATCAGGGAGAACATCCCGGAGGATTTGGAGATTGAAAGTTTTATTCATGGGGCGATGTGTATTTCCTATTCGGGGAGATGCCTGTTGAGCAGCTATTTTACGGGAAGGGATGCCAACCAAGGGGCTTGCACCCATCCGTGCCGCTGGAAATATGCGGTGATGGAAGAAAAACGGCCGGGTGAGTTTTTCCCGGTATACGAAAATGAAAGAGGAACCTATATTTTTAATTCCAAAGACCTTTGCATGATAGAGCATATACCGGAAATGATAGATGCGGGTATTGACAGCTTCAAAATCGAAGGAAGGATGAAGACAGCGTTATATGTGGCAACGGTAGCCAGGACGTACCGGAAGGCCATTGACGATTATATGGAGTCGGAAGAAAAGTACCGCAAAAATATGGATTGGTATAAAACAGAAATTGCCAAATGCACTTACAGGCAATTCACTACCGGCTTTTATTTCGGGAAACCGGATGAACAAACCCAGATATATGATTCCAATACGTACGTAAATGAATACATTTATCTTGGCACAGTGGAAGAAAAGGACAAGGAAGGCCGGGCAAAAATAAGCCAGAGGAATAAATTCTGCGTAGGCGATACCATCGAGATTATGAAACCGGATGGAAGAAACATAGAAACGACGGTATTATCTTTAACGACCCAAGAGGGGGAAAGAGTAGAATCCGCTCCGCATCCGAAACAGACGCTTTTTATAGGGATGACACAAGAAGCGGAAACGGGCGATATCCTCAGGATGCGCAATTAAGTTTTGCTCCATAATAGATTCGTCTGCCAGAGGAGCTGTCCGCTGGTATCCTTTGGCAAAGGAATCCGGGATAAGAAGAAAATTAAAAATTAGGGGTTGCAATTTCCGGTAAAGTAGAGTATCTTATAAAAAGTAAAAAAACCTTTAAAAATACATAGGGTATCTTGAACGTAGATGTTCCAAAAGTTTTTTGGAACATTTTTTTCATTCCGTTGAGGGCATGGAAAAAAGAGGAAAGGAAATAAGAAAATGGGTGAGGCTTTTAGCGTAGAAGAAATTTTTGCAAAAAATGTTTTTACCGTGGGGAAAATGAGGCATCGTTTGCCGAAGGGTGTATTCAAGGAAGTAAAGAAAGCGATGGACGAGGGGAAGGAACTTTCTTTAGAAACGGCGGATGTAGTGGCGAAGGCTATGAAAGATTGGGCGGTAGAAAACGGGGCGACGCACTATACGCATTGGTTCCAGCCGCTTACGGGGATTACAGCGGAAAAACATGATTCTTTCGTGGCGCATCCCGACGAAGAAGGCAAGACGATTATGGAATTTTCGGGCAAAGAGCTGATTAAGGGGGAGCCTGATGCATCTTCTTTCCCTTCCGGCGGGCTTAGGAGTACCTTTGAGGCAAGGGGGTATACCGCATGGGATATGACTTCGCCGGCTTTTTTGAAAGAGGCAGGCACAGGGGTAATTCTTTGCATCCCTACGGCATTCTGCTCATATACAGGAGAAGCTTTGGATAAAAAAACACCGTTGCTGCGTTCTATGGAAGCAATAAGCGAACAGGCATTGCGCATTGTGCGGCTCTTCAAGAACGAAGGGGCTACAAAGGTGGTGGCCAGCGTTGGGCCGGAGCAGGAATACTTTTTGGTGGATAAAGAGAAATATTTAAAAAGGCCGGATTTGGTTTTTGCAGGCCGGACTTTGTTTGGAGCCCCGGCGCCGAAAGGGCAGGAAATGGAAGACCATTATTTCGGGGTTATCCGTGAACGGATTGGCGCATATATGAAGGATTTGAACAAAGAATTATGGAAGCTGGGGGTCACTGCCAAAACCCAGCATAATGAAGTGGCTCCGGCGCAGCATGAGCTGGCCCCGATTTATGAGACGGCGAATATTGCGGTAGACCATAACCAGATTGTAATGGAAACAATGAAAAGGGTAGCGATATATCATGATATGAGGTGCCTGCTCCATGAGAAGCCCTTTGCCGGGGTAAACGGTTCCGGAAAACATAACAACTGGTCGCTGGGAACGGATAACGGTATAAATCTGCTGGATCCGGGCGACACACCGAATGAGAATATCCAATTCCTGCTTGTACTGGCCTGCATTATGAAGGCAGTGGATACCCATGCGGATTTGTTGCGCCAGAGCGCCTCCGATGTGGGTAACGACCACAGGCTTGGGGCAAATGAAGCGCCGCCGGCTATTATTTCCATGTTTTTAGGCGAGCAATTGGAAGATGTGGTAAAGCAATTGGTTGAAACAGGGATTGCGGAGACTTGTAAAGAAGGAGGCGTATTGGAGACGGGGGTTTCCACCCTTCCTAATTTGACGAAAGATGCGACGGACAGAAATAGGACATCGCCGTTTGCTTTTACGGGCAATAAGTTTGAATTTCGTATGGTGGGCTCGGCGGATTCTGTCGCAAGCCCGAATACGATATTGAATGCGATTGTGGCGGAAGCCTTTTGCGAAGCGGCGGACGTATTGGAGAAAGCAAAGGATTTTGACCTTGCGGTACATGATTTAATCAAGGAATATATGACAAAACACCAGAGGATTATTTTCAATGGCAATGGCTATTCCGACGAGTGGGTGGAAGAGGCGGCCAGAAGAGGGCTGCCGAATATTAAGTCTATGGTGGAAGCGGTAGAGACATTGACAACGGATAAAGCGGTAAGGTTATTTGAAAAGTTCCATATTTTTACAAAGTCGGAACTGGAATCCAGAGAGGAAGTCCTGTACGAAACATATGCAAAAACAATTAATATCGAGGCGCTTACTATGATTGATATGGCGTCCAAACAAATTATCCCGGCAGTGGTAGGGTATACCAGGACGCTTGCGGATACTGTGATTGCAGTAAGGGAAGCAGGTGTGGATGCTTCGGTTCAGACAGAAATCTTAAAGGAGGTATCTTTGAAGCTTGCAGAAGCTAAGGCGGCGCTTGTGAAGCTTCAGGAGGTAGAAAAGACGGCAGGCACTATGCAGGAAGGGAAAGAACAGGCATTTTTCTATAAAGATGCGGTTAGGGCGGCTATGGACGATTTACGCAGGCCGGTAGATGAACTGGAAATGCTGGTAGATAAAAAGGTATGGCCGTATCCGACTTATGCGGACTTGATGTTTGAAGTATAGGAGACAGGGTCTTCCAAATATGTTTTTTAAAGGGGAGGCGCCGGAAACTGTGGGTGAAAGAACGGTTTTTGGCGTCTCTTGCTTTTGGAGGTTTGTCTGTGGTAGAATAATAAACATTAAAAAAAGGAGAACTGGAGGCTTGTTATGGTATTTGACAATGTGCTTGATGCTATCGGCCATACGCCGATGATACGCCTAAACCGTATGAACAGCGATTCAAAGAGCGCAGAAGTGTTGGTAAAATTTGAAGGATTAAATGTAGGAGGCTCCATAAAAACGAGGACGGCATACAATATGATATGTCAGGCAGAAAAAGAAGGGCTGATACATAAAGATACTGTAATTGTAGAACCGACCAGCGGCAATCAGGGGATTGGGCTTGCTTTGATTGGTGCAGTCCGGGGCTACCGGACAATTATTATCATGCCGGATTCGGTCAGCGAAGAACGCCGGAAACTGGTTTGCCATTATGGTGCGGAAGTCATACTTGTCCACGATGGGGGGAATATCGGCGAATGCATTGATGAATGTCTGGCGATGGCAATGAAGATGGCAGAGGAAGATTCGAATGTTTATGTGCCCCAGCAATTTGAAAACCCGGCGAACCCTTTGGTACACAAGCACCATACCGGATTGGAAATTATGGAGCAGGTGGCCGGGCCGATTGACGGTTTTTGCTCAGGGATTGGAACGGGAGGAACCATAAGCGGCATTGGGGAAGTCCTGAAAGCGCAGAACCCAGGGATGACGATATGGGCCGTAGAACCGGAAAATGCAGCCATACTGGCCGGGGGAACGATAGGAACCCACTTGCAGATGGGGATTGGAGACGGTTTAATTCCGGCAAACCTGAATCAGGAAATATACGATGACGTATATATTGTAACGGATGAAGAAGCCATACGGACGGCAAAGGATTTGGCTAGGCTGGAAGGGATTATGTGCGGTATTTCCAGCGGTACGAATGTGGCGGCGGCGCTTAAATTGGCGAAAAAGCTTGGAAAGGGGAAAACGGTAGTCACGGTGCTGCCGGATACTGCAGAACGCTATTTTTCCACGCCTTTATTTGAAAATGATTGGTAAAGAGTAAAAAGGGATATATGCCCCAAAGTGCCATTTTTTAATGGCTGGCGGCCGGCGCGCTCTGTGGTGCAAAACCATATGTTCCGCTGTCCGCTGGGGGTATGTATGGGCGGTTTATCTTTCAGGGGAAAAGGCTGTTGCGTATATGACAGGGCAATGAAGGGCGATATCAAAAATATAAAAAATTATAAAAAAATAAAAAATAATACTTGCAAAGTGAAAAAAAATCATGTATAATTCCAAATTGTAGCGAACAAGTATCATATTATTGGGCTATCGCCAAACGGTAAGGCAACGGACTCTGACTCCGTCATCTCAAGGTTCGAATCCTTGTAGCCCAGCTAAGATAATCCGGTGGAAAGAATCCACCGGGTTTTTTTGTTGGAAATATGCCGCTATGCTGCGCACAGGGCGCGCAGCCAGTAGGGGGAGATGAATCTTTTCTATTCGATTGTGCGTTGAGGAGAAGAAATATGGGGATCATATGTTCCGGCATAGACGGAAAGGCCGGATACAAAATTGGCGCATATTCGACCAAAATTAACAAGATAGAAAAAAAGGTATGTGGTAAAATATATATAAAATGTAATTTATGAAATGGATAGAAAGAAGGATGATTATGAAAATAGCAGTCTGTGACGACTGCATGAAGGACGCTTTGTATTTAAAAGGATTTCTGGGAGGGCACGAGGTAAGAGTATATTCTGATGCGTGCAATCTTTTTGCAGATATGGAAGATAAAAAGGAAAGGTATGATTTGTATTTGCTGGATATTTATATGGAAGGGCCGATAGACGGGATTGAGCTGGCAAAAAAAATCCGTATTTGGCAGGAAGAGGCGGCTATTTGTTTTGTTTCTACCAGCAATGATTTTTATAGGGAAGCGTATGACCTTTATGCAATCCAGTATTTGCTAAAACCGGTGAAGGAGGAGGCGGTGAAGCAGCTTCTTGACAAGGTATCGAAGAACATTATCAGGAGCAGGGAGAAAAAACTTTCTTTTCAATTTAGAGGCCAGGCGGGAAGCATCCCATATGGAAAAATATTATATATCAGCAGCAGGGAACATATACTTTCTATTTGCTGTATGGACGGAACGGTACAAGAGTGCAAAGGCAAATTGGATGAAATGGCGATGCAGATATGCGGAGACATATTTATGCGATGCCACCAAAGTTTCCTTGTCAATATGTATCATGTGGATAGCTTAATCGGAACAGATTTGATAGTTGCCGGGCAGCGGATACCGATATCCAGACGATATTATGCAGAAGTAAAGCGACGGTATCAGGAAATACTATTCGAGGAGGTGGACTGAAAAAATGGTATTGCTGAATAACATTTCTATTTTTTGGTCGATGTTTCATGTATTTTTCCTTTTTGTTATTCTGTTCCGGTCTCGTTATACCCATAAGAAAACTATTGTGGTGACGTGTATCGGGATAGGCGCTTTAATGGTATTGAACGGGGGATTGCTAATCGTGTACGGCTTTGAAGTATTGGGAAAAGCCTTTTTGTTTACTTGCTCAATTCCCAGTTTCATTTTATTCTTTGTGATGAGCGCAGACAGGAAATTCAGGTTCTTGCTGACGTTCTGTTTGGTGGATACGATTTGCCTGTGGCTTATGGCTGTGACAAATCTGCTTAATTATTTTTTTGGCGGGGAAAAGGGTGTATTGTTGCTTGTCAGCAGATTGATTGCTTTTCCTCTAATAGAATATTTAATGTGGAAATACCTTAGGAAGCCTTATATTGAATTGCAGGATGCGGTGGAAAAGGGATGGGGCATTTTTGCGGGGATGACGATGCTGTATTATCTTTTGCTGGTAGTAGTGGTCCAGTTCCCGACAAATATTGTCGAACGCCCGGAAGATATGTTTGTATGTATACTGGTATTGGTATTGATGCTGTTTAACTATGGAACGATATTTTTATCTCTTTACAATCAACTTATGCTTTACCGGAGGCAGCAGGCGGAGCGCATCCTGCAAGAGCAGAAGAATACATTGGAGGCACAGCTTTCCAACCAGCAACGTATACGGAAAATGAAGCATGATATGAAAGGGCACGTGGCTGCTCTATCAGGGCTGCTCGCTACAGGGAAAACGAAAGAGGCACAGGAGTATTTAAAGAACGTGGAAATAGAAGTGGATACCCTGTTTGGGCCGTTTTGCCCGAACCCTTATCTGAACGCAGTATTTACGTATTATTTCCAAAAGCTGCAGGAATTGGAAGCGGAGTGCCGGATGGACATTCAGATTGGGGAGGAAGAGCTGCCTTATATGGACTTGTGCCAGATTATTTCCAACGGATTAGGAAATGCCTGTGATGCCATAAAAGGGCTTAGGGAAGAGGACAGGGAAGTTTCCGTGCAGATGAAGTACAGCAAAGACTATCTTATTGTACGGATTAAGAACCGTTGCAGAAGTGATTTGCAGGTGGAGAAAGGAACGATACCTGCTACTGAAAAGAAAGGGCATGATCACGGTTTTGGGCTGGTGACAGTGCAGGAGGCGGCAAAACGGCTTGGCGGTGAGATGTTCTGTTATACGGAGAATGGGAATTTTGTGCTGGATGTGATGGTATTGTGCCGTTCCCTTCAGCGAGGGATGAAATAAGGGGAGAATGGAGGGAAAGGCAATGCTTGGAGGTTCTTTCTGGACCGCATTTCTTCGGAATGGAATCAGCGCCGGGTTGATTATGCTGGTGTTTCTTTTGTTGGACCGCCCGAAGCTTCCTATGAAAAAAACAGTGCGATACTATATCCTTTTCGGATGTCTGGTTTCATTTTTGTTCAGCGTCTGGTACGTATTGGATGAAAAAGGATTTGTCAGGTTTTCCGGGGTGTCGGTAATCCCGGTGGTGGGGAGCTTTTGTTTGCTGATGAGCAGGGAAAAAGCGTATTTGTCGTTATATAAAATTGCGCTTGGATTTTACCTGTTGGCTATCACCGTGGTTTGCGGAATAGATGCATCGCGCATATGGTTTGGAGGGGATATCTGGGTTGACATAGTGATTAGGGTCATAGTGGTATTGGCTATCCTTTTATTGATTTTATGGAAGATACGCCCGAATTTTTTGGAATGCATAGAAATACTGGAAAAAGAAATGAGCTTTTTCAGCATTGCCGCCTTATTTGCCTCCGTCATGTTTGTGGGCTTTGTAGCCCTGTGGCCCGGCGAACGTACTCTTTCCGTAGTCAGGGGGGCCCGGATATTGGTTCTGTTTGTTTTGTCAGGGCTTATCCAGTATATGGTATTCCGTATCTATCTGCATCAGGGCAGGGAGCGCAAATATCAGATGGAGAAAGAATTGCTGGAAATGAACGGGGAATTTTTATACCGCCAGTTAAAACTGATGCGGGAGTCGGGAAAAGAAGCGGTGAGGATTCGGCATGATATCCGCCATCACTGCCTTTTAATTGAAGAATATATTAAGAACGGCGAAAATGAAAAACTCCTCGCCTATGTAAGGCAATACGAAGGGGATGTAGAAAACGGCAAGGTGAAGCGTGTCTGTGCCAACGAGACGATTAACAGTATATTAACCGTATATGGACGGTATGCGGAGAAGGAAAAAATTAAGGTAACGATGGATGTGAAAGTGGCAGAGGAAATTGCCATTCGTAGTATTGACTTAGTTGCAGTTTTGGCAAATATTGTGGAAAACGCCATTCATGGCTGCCTTTGCTCGGGGAAAACAGAGAAGGAAATAAACCTCTTCATCGCCCAGAAGGGCAATAAAATAGTGATACGGTGTACAAATACATGTACGGAGGATGTGGAATTTCGTAACGGGCTCCCTGCTTCCGCATCAGGCGGGGGAGTAGGCATTTCCAGCATTATGAAAGTAGTGTCCGATTATAATGGAGAAACGGACTTTTCGGTGGAGGATGGCATGTTTGTCGTTAAAATTCTTATGCATTTGGCCACTGGCTTTGAAAGCCGTACGGCAATGTTTGAATGACAATTTTATAGAGGCTTTGGCGGCCTGTTTGAAACGCTCCGGAGGAGTAGATGCCCGGAATATTTCAAACAGGCTGTTCTGGTATGAGGAAAAGCTGAAAAATAACTGGCATGGGGGAATAGTGTGGAAATTGTCCTATTTGCAGTAACAGTTCGGCTAATTATCGCAATTATTTTAAAATAATTGCAGATTACTTAAAAAATGTGCTATAATTACTTCTTAAGGCTGGCATTCTATGAAAAGCTGAAATGACAGAATGATGAATATGACAGAAGAGAGGAAGAAGTGGTAAAGAATGTATACGTTTAACAGCCGTATAAGGTATAGTGAAATCGATAATAAAGGCTGTCTGTCCCTTGAGGCGCTGTTGGATTACTTTCAGGATTGTTCGACCTTCCATTCCGAAGAATTGGGGGTTGGGCTGGATTATCTTAGGAACAGGCATCTGGCATGGGTATTGTCTGCTTGGCAGATAGTAACCGAAAGGTATCCGAAGCTGGGTGAGGAAGTGGTGATTGGAACGGCACCTTATGCTTTTAAAGGTTTCTTTGGATACCGTAATTTTTTAATGGAGACTTTGCAGGGAGAAAAGCTGGCCTATGCCAATACGTTATGGACGTTGATGGATATGGAAGGCTTACATCCGGCAAAGCCGACAAAAGAAATGATGGAGGCATATACGATTGAAGAAAAGCTGCCGATGAAATATGCCCCAAGGAAAATTATCCTGCCTGCACTAAGGGGCGTGGATACGGAAACACTGGAGGTGAAGCGCCGTCATTTAGACACAAACAATCATGTAAATAACGGGCAGTATATCCGCATTGCGCTGGGATGCCTTCCGCAAAGCTATTGTAAGGAAGGGATGGTTGTCAGACAAATGAGGGCGGAATACAAGAGGCAGGCACATCTGAAGGATAAGATTTATCCGGTTATCTATGAGGACGGGAAGATAGCTGCAGTTTCACTCAACAACGAGGAAAAGCAGCCTTATTGCATTGTGGAATTAGAGTTTATGGATATGGGGGAGGAATCATGATTCAATTAGGTGAAAAACAAAAGATGGTAGTAGTAAAAACGGTGGATTTCGGGGTGTATGTTGCACCGGATATGGATGAAACGGAGAACAGGGTGCTTCTGCCCAAAAAACAGGTGCCGGAGGGGATAAAAAACGGTGATGAGTTAGAGGTATTTATTTACAGGGATTCCAGCGACAGGCTGATAGCAACGACAAATGAAGCAAAGCTTTCCCTGGGGGAAGTGGCGCTCCTTAAAGTATCGCAGATTGGCAAAATAGGGGCTTTCCTTGACTGGGGGCTGGAAAAAGATTTGTTTTTGCCTTTCCGTGAGCAGACGAAGCAGTTGTCGGCAGGCGATGAATGTCTCGTAGGGCTTTATATTGATAAGAGCGACCGGCTTTGCGCGACTATGAAAGTGTATACTTATCTAAGGACGGACAGCGAATATAAACGGGATGACAGAGTAGTAGGGCATGTATATGAAATAAGCAAGAACTTCGGCGCTTTTGTGGCGGTAGACGACAAATATTCCGGGTTAATCCCGACAAAGGAAATCTATGGGGACATTCAGGTAGGCGATTTGATATCGGCAAGGGTGACCGGGGTAAAAGAGGACGGAAAATTAGATTTGAGCATCCGGGAAAAATCATATTTGCAGATTGGGAAGGATACCGTAAAAATATTGGAGGTTTTAAAAGAATATGACGGCGTGCTGCCTTTTAATGACAAGGCATCGCCGGAAACAATACGGCAGGAGATGCAAATGAGTAAAAATGAATTTAAACGTGCTGTAGGACATCTCCTGAAAGAGGGAAAAATTACAATAACAGAAAAAAATATCCGGTTAAATTAGTCAATATTACGATTGCAATCGTATAATGATATAAGTATAATCATTTTGTAAGTCAAAGCAGTGAAAACACTTGCTTTGCAGAAAGGAGATTATTATGAAAGTACAGAACATTACGGATATTGATAAGTTTTTTAAGGTGATTGACAGTTGTGCAGGGAAGGTAGAGCTGGTTACGGGGGAAGGGGATAGGCTGAACCTGAAGTCCAAACTCTCCCAGTACGTTTCCATGGCGAATATTTTTTCCGACGGAACGATTGCCGAACTGGAATTAATTGCTTATGAACCGGAAG
>Ga0137306_100095_pt1:137500-139058 | contig 139058 bp, 120 predicted proteins | sample Inofroosms_March_FD_97187 | JGI IMG/M metagenome (GOLD analysis project Ga0137306, IMG submission 97187) | Mouse cecal microbial communities from Vienna, Austria - N-Acetylneuraminic and N-Acetylglucosamine D2O microcosms_March | ecosystem: Host-associated > Mammals > Digestive... | reverse complement strand
CTCCTTTCTGGAGTTTGGTTATTGTCGCACTTGCTGCAAGTTCACTTTAAAAAACAATCAAAACGACCAGGCCGATCGGAATCGGCTTGCGGAACTTGATCCAGTCTCTTAGCTCAGTTGGTTAGAGCGCTACACTGATAATGTAGAGGTCCGCGGTTCAACTCCGCGAGGGACTACCCGGTTATTGGAATATCGGGGGATTAGCTCAGTTGGCTAGAGCGCCTGCTTTGCACGCAGGAGGTCAAGGGTTCGACTCCCTTATTCTCCACGTAAAAGTTCTTTGACATGTTGGGAAACAAATGGAAATATAATCCATAGAAACTATAAATTAGTTGCAATATAATTAATACAATAGCGAGATTCATAAAATTGAATAATCTTTGTATCTGAATATAATTAAATAGAAGCAAACAAGAGCGTACGGTGGATGCCTAGGCTCTCACAGGCGAAGAAGGACGTGATAAGCTGCGATAAGCCGCGGGTAGGTGCAAATAACCATAGATTCGCGGATTTCCGAATGGGGCAACCCGTCATATTGAAGATATGTCATACCTTATAAGGTAAGCAAACGCAGGGAACTGAAACATCTAAGTACCTGCAGGAGAAGAAAACAACAGTGATTCCCCCAGTAGCGGCGAGCGACCGGGGAATAGCCCAAACCGTTCGTGTTTTGGCACGGACGGGGTAGTAGGATCACGTAATTGATGTAGTAAATGAAATGGAATGCTTTGGAAAAAGCAGTCATAGAGGGTGATAATCCCGTACATGTAAGTTTATACATTATAGTGATATCCTGAGTAAGGCGGGACACGTGGAATCCTGTCTGAAACGGCCGGGACCATCCGGCAAGGCTAAATACTCGTGAGAGACCGATAGTGAACCAGTACTGTGAAGGAAAGGTGAAAAGCACCGTGAACAACGGAGTGAAATAGTTCCTGAAACCGTACGCTTACAAGCAGTCGGAGCCCTTAATTGGGGTGACGGCGTGCCTTTTGCATAATGAGCCTACGAGTTAGTCATTACCAGCGAGGTTAAGTGCATGGATGTACGTAAGCCGAAGCGAAAGCGAGTCTTAATAGGGCGTTAAGTTGGTAGTGCTAGACGCGAAACCTTAGTGATCTACCCATGAGCAGGTTGAAGGTTTGGTAACACAAACTGGAGGACCGCACCGATAAGCGTTGAAAAGCTTCCGGATGACTTGTGGGTAGGGGTGAAAGGCCAATCAAACTGGGAAATAGCTCGTACTCTCCGAAATGCATTTAGGTGCAGCCTCTGTTGTTTTGTCTTAGAGGTAGAGCTACTGATTGGATGCGAGGGCTTCACCGCCTATCAAATCCGGATAAACTCCGAATGCTAAGACATGAAGACAGGGAGTGAGCCCGCGGGTGCTAAGGTCCGCGGACGAAAGAGGGAGAACTCAGCCCATCAGCTAAGGCCCCGAATTGTATGCTAAGTTGACATAGGAACGCGGTGGAACTGCATAGACAGCTAGGATGTTGGCTTGGAAGCAGCCATTCATTTAAAGAGTGCGTAACAGCTCACTAGTCGAGCGGTTCTG
>Ga0137306_100095_pt1:0-135000 | contig 139058 bp, 120 predicted proteins | sample Inofroosms_March_FD_97187 | JGI IMG/M metagenome (GOLD analysis project Ga0137306, IMG submission 97187) | Mouse cecal microbial communities from Vienna, Austria - N-Acetylneuraminic and N-Acetylglucosamine D2O microcosms_March | ecosystem: Host-associated > Mammals > Digestive system... | reverse complement strand
AGGAGACGGAAGGACAAATTCGGATATTGGAGCAGGTGTTTGAGCTCATGGGAGAGAAAGCGGAAGGGAAGAAATGCGATGCTATGGCAGGACTGATTAAGGAGGCTAAAAGCATGATTAAAGATACAGAGGATGACACTTTTACTCGTGATGCCGGATTGGTATTGGCTGCACAAAAATCAGAACATTATGAAATTGCTTCTTACGGAACACTCGTTGAGTTTGCGCAACAGATGGGTGAACTGAAGGTGGCTAAGTTGTTGCAGAAGATTCTGGACGAGGAGAAAAAAACGGATGTTTCTTTGACTATGTTGTCGGAAGATGGCGTAAATGAGGGGGCTGTGAAAGAATAATGCTTCTTGTATATTGTTTATTGGGGGGGGAAGAGTGTTTTTACCATATAAAATTGCACTGGCGGAGACTAAAATGTTTCCGTCAGTGACTTTATTGATGATATTTGTCTCCCAAGGTGCGTGTTATAAAAATGCTCCTAAAAGCGTTCCGTTGTCGTTGATACATTGGTGTTGATAAAACCATTTATGTGGGCAACAGGTAAATATTTTATCTTGGGAAGTTCCTATCAAGGAACTGATTTGTCCATAGAAATTGAAGCGGGATGTGTTCCTGTACAAGATTATGTATCAAAAGAATAAGACAATGATATTGGTTTTTGATCCGACGTATGTTTATGTCGGAATCGGCGAGAGTATGCCGCAGTATAAAATGACCAAAGCGGAAATTATCCGGGTGAATTAAATTGGGGTGTAATTTTAAACAGTCGATTGAAGTCGAGTTTCAGGACGGCGAAGCCTTTTTCTATGGCGGAGAGGTGGGTGGGAATTTCCCGGTTGATGTAATCGCGGTTGGATTCCAACAGTTTCACTTTCCAACCGTTTTCTTTTTTGTCTTTGAGTTCAAAATACATGTCGTTGGAGTATTTGAGGGTGAGTCGGTTGGTGGCGGGGGTGATGCCCGTGACATAGAGTATTCCGTCTATTGGGCAGTTTTTCATGTTTACAGTCAGGGTGAAGTCTTCGGGATCGCGTTGTTCCGCATAGAGTGTGTGCATGACGCGGGTGGCAGCCATGATGCCCAAAGCTAAGCCGGGACAAATGTGTCCGTGAAATTGAGCGGTGTGTAGTAAGAGTTCCGTAGTGTTGTGGTCCATGATGTTTCGGATAATGTCGATGCGGGGGGCGTCTTTAAGAATGGAGTGATGGATGGCGGTTTGGTCGAAGACGGAGGTGTCGCAGTGTTTGATGTCGAAGACGGGGGAGCCGTTGAGGGCGTCGGCCCCTGTTACGTAGAGAGTGTTTCCTTCGCGTTGCAGCAGTTTTACGGTGGTGACGCCGATGTGATTGGGGCGTTGGGGGGAGCGGGTAGCAAAGATGCCTTTTGTTTCTCCGGTACGGATGTGGGTGGTTAGTTCTGTTCTTTCTTCTTGGTGAAAAGAAAAAAGGAGGTCGATGTATTCGCATTGTTCGATGTCACGTAATCCTTCCGTGTAAGGAGGGAGGATTTCGATTCGGGAAGTTTCTTTTTTGATAAGTTCCGGGGTTTGGCTGTCGGAACAGGTGTTATGTACAAAGCCGATGGGGGTTATTGTAATCATAAATGTGTCAATTAAAAAGTGTATTATGGTTTAAAGTTTTATCAGTAGTTATTTCGGAATAACATAGATGCGGTTGTTGTGGTGTAGGATGTCTACTTGTGTATCGTAAAGGGTTTGTATGTTTTCGGGGGTGTAGACGGAGTCTCTGCCCGAGGCGAATAGTTCTCCCAGTTTCAGCATGAGCGCTTTGTTGCAGAAGCGTGCGGCCATGTTGATGTCGTGGATAGTGAGAATGATTGTCATGCCTTCTTCGGTGAGTTGTTGCAGTAGTTTCATGACCTGCATCTGTCTGTTGATGTCTAGATTGGCAATGGGTTCGTCTAAGAGCAGGATTTGGGGCTGTTGGGCTAATGCGCGAGCAATAAAAACGCGTTGTTGTTGTCCTCCACTAAGAGTGTTGAGATTTCGCATAGCGATTTTTTCCAGTTCGAGACGGTTTAACAGTTGGGTTACGGTTTCTAAGTCTTGTGGGGTGGGGGTGTGGCGAATGTAGGGTTTTCTGCCCAGCAGGACGGTGTCGAAGACGTTGAGCCCGGGGATGTATTCTTCTGTTTGGGGAATATAGGCGATGATGCGCGACAGGTAGTTCGGAGCAAATGATTGGATGGGGGTATTGTCGATCATGATACTGCCTGTCTTGATTTTGAGAATGCGGTTAAGGCATTTCAGCAAGGTGCTTTTCCCGGAACCATTTTGTCCGACAATTGCTAGTATGTCACCTTCGTGTGTGTGGAAAGTGATGTTTTGGAGTGCGGGTGTCCCGTTTTTGTATGCAAAAGATATATTATTTACGTGTAGTTTCATATCGTTTTTTTACGGATTAAGAGGAAAAGGAATAAGGGTACTCCGATGAAGGATGTGAGTATGCCTACTGGCAGAATGACGGGGGCAATGATGGCACGGGCAACGGTATCGCAGAGCAGGAGAAACATGCTGCCGAAGGTTGCGGAACCGAGGATCAGAAATTCTTCGTTGGCTCCGGTAAATTTTTGAACGATGTGGGGGACAACGAGCCCAACAAAGGCTATGACTCCGAAAAAGGAGACTGCTACGGCAGTGCATAGGGAGGTTATAACCATACTGATGATGCGGGTATGTTGTGGGGTGACTCCGATGCTTTTGGCGTAGTCATCTCCGGCGCTCAGTGCTTTGTAGTCCCAGCGTTTGAGGTAGAAGTAGACAATTGCAGGGAGGGTTACGATACTTAAACTTATCAGTTTGTTCCAATCGCTTCTTCCCAGGTCTCCGAAGTTCCAAAATACGATAGAGGCTAATTGTACGTTGTCGGCGATGTATTGTATGACAGCGATTCCAGCGCCGAATAGGGCATTGATGATGATTCCGGAGAGTACGATTGTTTCAACGGAGGCTTGTTTTAGCCGGATGATGAAAAGGATAATGGTTAGTCCGATCAAACTGCCGACAAATGCCGATAGGGTAATGGAATAGGGGGGGATTAGAGAAAATGGAGCGTAGCCAGAGAATACGATGCCGCATGCTGCACCGCATGCTGCGGCGTTAGAGATGCCCAGGGTGTAGGGAGATGCTAGTGGGTTGCGCAGTACGATTTGCATAACGGCTCCGGATAGGGAGAGAAGTGCCCCGGTGAGAGTGGCGCCTATGATGCGTGGCAGGCGGATGTTGAAGATTATTTGCCGGGTGAGTTCCATACCTTTGCCTTGTATTAGTTGTAGAATTTCTTCATACCCGATACTGTGGGAACCTGTTATTAGAGCTATGAAGCAGAGTAGGGTTAGGAGTAGGAAGGTGATGAGGATGAAGCGTCGTTTGCTGGAGCGGTATTTTTTATATAGAGTAATCATATTGGAGTGCATGTTTTCTGTTTTAGTGGATTTTGTTGAATAGGTTTCGGTAGTTTCCCCAATGGTGGGTTAGTTGCTCGGTGATGGGATGTCCCACAAAATGGGTCAGTATTTCATCGGCTTTGTCGGGTATGGAAATGTCGAGAAATTGTTCGGGATAGAGTATTTTACCTGCGTACCAGGCATTAATGAGCATGATTTCAAAATTGGCATGGTGATTGTTGTAAGGCCAAAGCGTGTAAATCCGGCGGTTCCGATAGGCGGATAGCAGGCTGTTAAGTTTTTTTTGTTTGCGAAGGTCTTCTTTGACGAGAGGCAGGCCTCCTGTGTCGATGAATATGATTTCTGGATCCCATTCAAAGAGTTGCTCCCGGTCAATATAGGTCCCATTTATGGGAGATATATAGGTTGAGTCGATGCAGGATGCGACGTTGTCGGCGCCGATAAATTGGAAGGCGGCATAATAGGGATCGGTGGAGGTAATGCCTTTTTGTCCCCGGTACGAAATGCCACCGACGTAAGTTTTTGGGGTATGGGTGCTGGAAGTTGTGCGTTGGCGTAATTCTGCAATTTGTTCATCAATGAATCGAATGAGTGAGTCGGTATGGCGTTCGGTGTGAAGAACTTGTGCGATTTTTCGGAGTGATTGATAGAAGCAGGGACGGTTTCTGTGGAGGTCGCCGTATTCGATGGTAAATACCGGAATGTTGGTGCGTGTTTGTAACGCATCGGCATCTTCCACGGTGGTGGCGGACATAAAAATAACATCGGGACATACGGTTAGAATGAGTTCTGCATCGCCACCCATGCTAGGGCCGATAATGGGTTTGCGTGCCAGTTCCGGATGGGCAAGGATATGGGTATATTCGTTTGGGCGGCATTCCTGTTCTTCTACTCCGCAGATGAACGGGACGCCTCCTGCGTAGGTTACTAACCGGATGGCAGATGCCCGGATACATACAATCCGTTGAATGCTGTCTTGCAGTACAACTTTTCTGCCCAAGGCGTCGGTTATGGAGCGAGTGCGGGGTTGAGTATTGCGGTTTTGAGGTTGGCAGGCGTAACAGAGCAGTAAGCCGCAGAGGATGACAAGGAGTTTCATAGAGAGTAAAATGTTTTTAGTCTTGGTTGATATTTACTGCCAGTTTGAGCTTTGCAATGCGTCCGGCGGAGCGATACTCTTTGGTATTCATGTGCCGATTGTTAAAGAGATTGATAATTTCTCCGCTTATATATAGTTTGTTCTGGAAAAAACGTTTGGACAGTTGCATGTCCCAAACGGAAAAGCCGGCAATGGAAGAGGAGTTGTCTTCTGTTGTGTATTGCTTGGTTTTATAGAGCCCCCGGACCATGATGCTCATGCTTTTTCCTGTCCAGAGTATGTATCCTTTCAGTTGGTGTTTGGGGGCATAGGTCAGAATTTTGTCATTTAGTTCTGGGTTTTTACTAAAGTTTTTGATTTTGGCGTGGTTGTATGAGTAATTGAGATTTATTTTCAGACTTTGGAATGGCATGTAATCCACATCGCTTTCAAGCCCTTGAACTTCAACTTCGGAAATGTTCTGGCGTTGGTAAATGTCCCGTTTGCCCCATAGTTTTTCTCCCGTGGCAACATAGTAAAGAAAGTCTTTCCCGCAGGCATAATAGAGGGATGGGGAGACTAACAGAGGGGGCAAGAGTCTGAATTTTCCACCTATTTCGTAGTTGTTGATTTTTTCGGGGCCTAATTCCGGGTTGGCAATTTTGGGACCCACCCACATCCAGCCTGATCGGCAGAGGTCGTCAAGGATCGAGGCTCGGAATCCTTGCGAGTAGGAAATATAGGTCGAAATGTTTTGGGTGGGATTATAGCGTAAGGCCGCACGAGGAGAAAAGTTGTCCCAGCGGTTATTGGGGAGCGGACCGTTGTAAGTGTTGAAATCTGTGACGTTTTCGCCTTTTGCCTCAAACGAGCCTTTGTGAAAGAAGGCGTTGTCGTAACGTAGTGCTAATTGTAACCACAGTCTTTTTTTCCAAAAGGTTATTTCGTCTTGGATGAATACGGAGACAAAATTCATGGTGCCGCGGTTAAGTACTTGATCGGGAGATGTGACATAATAATCCCCGCCGTCAATGCTTCCGTGTTTAAATTCTCCTCCTATGCTTAAATCGTTGTGTTTGTTGTTAAGACGTACGTGTAATATACTCCCCCAGTCGTCCCTGTCGGATTTAACGTCAAACCGTTGGTAGGTGTTTCGGGTGATGCGTTCATCGAGTTTGAAATAGTTCTGTCTTTGAAAATAACAAGCCAGTTGGTAAGAAAAGGTATTTTTCCCGCCATGGAAGCGGGTTTGTATGCGGTGGTGGTTGAAATGGCGATATTCACCTTCGGGGGCTTCAATCTTTTCACCTTCTCCCCGTTTGTCCTGATAGAGATCATAGGCTATTTCGATATTAAACAATGAGATTGGGGTGTACAGAATTTTGGAGTAAATACCTCCTTCTTTCATGAAACGGGCGATGCTGTAATCGGGATCTGTACGCAAGCTGTCCGGTATGTTGTTGAAGCCGTTTGTCTCGTTGTAATAGCCGGAAATGAAGAGAGCGAATTGATTGTTTATCCGACTGGAAAAGCCCAGACTGGTTTTCCATGTACATAGGCTTCCGTAAGAGGCGGATGCATTTATAGAGAGCGGCGAGAGAGGTGTCTTACTAATGATATTGATCACTCCTCCCATAGCGTTGTTTCCATAGAGTGAGGAGCCGGGGCCTTTAAAAACCTCTATGCGTTGGACATTGTCGATGTGAATACTGTTCCAGTTGACAGAACCTTCGTCGGATGTGTTGAGTGGAATGCCGTCAAACAGAACGAGGGTACGGCCCTGTTCATCTCCGGCCAAACCGCGGATACTTACGTTTGAGTGCATGTTGCTTAGCCCGTCGCTGCGGGTAGTATTTACACCCGATAGCATCACTAGGATGTCATCAGTAGTTTGAGCCGGTGCATTGCGGAGAAGAACCGGGGTAACGACGTGAATGCTTCCGGGGCTTTGGGATATCGGGCGTTCCGTACGAGAACCGGTGACGACGATTTCCTTGAGTATAAGTGTTGTATCTGCTTTTTGCCCCGAACTGATATAGGGGAAAAGCAGGAAACAGAGTGCGGTGTATTTCATGTTTTAAGATAATACCGCGTCGAGAGGCAATATGGCTTTCCTGCTGGTAACTGTTACCATGCCTCTCGTTGCAATGTTGCCAGACAGGAGTGTTTGAAATAAGTAATGTTTTTTCATGATTTTTAGTTCATGTGTAATGGAGGTTGATACGCCGAGAGGGATAAAAGGTTTCGGGGGAATTACTGTTTGTGAAACAAATTGGTGGGTGGGACGTAATACAGGTGTTAATATGAACAAAAAAACAGAAAGATATGCATTTGACACCGAAAGAAATTGACAAGCTCATGTTGTTGTCGTTGGGAGCGATTGCAGCACGACGCAAGGAAAAGGGATTAAAACTGAATTACCCGGAAGCTGTAGCTTATATCAGTTCTGCCGCTTTGGAAGGGGCGCGGGAAGGAAAGACACTGGAGCAGGTAATGACCGATTCTACGAAGGTGCTGACGAAGGCGGATGTGATGGAAGGCGTGGCGGATATGGTTTCTTTGATTCAGGTCGAGGCGGTTTTTACGGATGGTAGCCGTTTGGTAAGTATTCATCAACCGATAAAATAGAATGATTATGGCAGATACGAATAATGGAGGTGCTCCACAGCAGGCACCGGTGACTCCGGGATTTACTCCTGGGCAACATGTGGGAGTCGGAGGGGTGATTTTGAGTTCCGAGCCGATCGCTTATAATGAAGACCGTTATACGGTGCGACTTGTTGTTCACAATACGGGCGACCGTCCCATTCAAGTGGGATCGCATTTTCATTTTTTTGAAGTGAACCGTTATCTTGAGTTTGACCGGGCAAAAGCATTCGGTTGTCATCTGAATATACCTGCCACGACGGCAATACGTTTTGAACCGGGAGAGGAAAAGGAAGTAGAAGTGGTTGCTTTTTCTGGAAAGCAGTATGTCATGGGCTTTAACGGTTTGGTACAAGGCTTTACGGGTGATGAAGATACTCCGGCTTATTATCCGAAACGGATTCTGGCATTGGGAAATGCGAAAAATCTGGGCTTTAAAATGACAAGCGAGGCGGCTGCAGAAGCTGAACTTCAAAAAAAGAATCAAAAAACAAATTGATATGGCAACAATAACAAGACAACAATACAATGACCTGTACGGCCCTACTGTAGGGGATAAAATCCGCTTGGGAGATACTGATTTGTATGTAGAGATTACGAAGGACCTCTGTGTATATGGAGATGAAGTGGTTTACGGAGGAGGCAAGACGTTACGGGACGGGATGGGGATGGCTAACACTATCACAGCGGAAGGCGGGACTTTGGATCTGGTCATTACGAATGTAACTATTATTGATCCGGTGTTGGGAGTAATTAAGGCTGATGTCGGGGTGAAAGACGGAAAGATTGCCGGTATCGGCAAAGCGGGGAATCCGAATACAATGCGGGGGGTAAATCCGGAATTAGTGACCGGGACTGCTACGGATTCTATTTCCGGGGAGCATCTGATATTAACAGCGGCTGCCATTGACGGACATGTACACATGATTGCCCCGCAACAGGCATACCATTGTTTGAGTAATGGTGTGACAACACTTGTTGGAGGGGGTGTCGGTCCGACGGATGGCAGTAATGGTACCACGATTACGTCGGGAACATGGAATATGAAAAGGATGTTGCAGGCTATTGATGGACTGCCGGTGAATTACGGTTTGCTTGGAAAAGGAAACTGTTCGGTGCGCCGTCCGTTGGTGGAACAGATGCTGGCAGGGGCTTGCGGTTTCAAGATTCATGAAGACTGGGGAAGTACTCCGGCTGCAATACAGGCCGCGATGGCCGTTGCCGATGAATTTGACGTACAGGTTGCCATTCATACGGATACTCTGAATGAAGGGGGGTATGTAGAGGATACGATTGCGGCTATTGATGGACGTACCATTCATACTTATCATACCGAAGGAGCAGGTGGAGGACATGCCCCGGATTTGCTGAAGGTTGCTTCTTTGGCGAATGTACTGCCTTCTTCCACCAATCCGACGTTGCCGTTCGGCATCAATTCGCAGGCGGAGTTGTTTGATATGATTATGGTCTGTCATAATCTGAACCCGAAAATCCCTTCAGATGTGTCATTTGCAGAAAGCCGCGTACGTCCGGAGACTCAGGCCGCAGAAAATGTTTTGCATGATTTGGGAGTAATTTCTATGATTTCTTCCGACTCACAGGCTATGGGGCGTGTGGGCGAGAATTTCCTGCGTGCATTTCAAATGGCCAGCTATATGAAGCAAGTGAGAGGGAAATTGGCGGAGGATTCTGATCAAAACGATAATTTTCGGGTGTTGCGCTATTTGGCGAAGCTGACCATTAATCCGGCAATTACGTATGGATTCTCTGAGATGTTGGGGTCAATAGAGAAGGGGAAAATGGCGGACCTGGTGTTGTGGGAACCCGCTTTTTTCGGCACGAAACCGAAAATGGTTATCAAGGGAGGTATGATCAACTGGGCGAATATGGGGGATCCTAATGCATCCTTGCCTACACCTCAGCCGATGTATTATCGTCCGATGTATGGATGTTTCGGTTCTGCGATGCCGGAAAGTTGTGTTTCTTTTGTTTCCAGAGTGTCGCATGATGCGGGAATTAAGGAAAAATACGGTTTGCAACGTATGGTTTGTCCGGTGCATGGATGCCGTCAAATCGGTAAGCCGCATATGATATTAAATGGGAATATGCCCAAGATCGATGTGAATCCTGAAACTTTTGAAGTGTTTGTGGACGGACAACATGCTTATGTGAAACCGGCAGAAAGATTCCCATTGGGACAGCTTTATTTTTTCAGTTAACCGATTTTGAAAACAGGAATATGGTGTGCCGGGAGGATATTTTGTTCTTCCGGCAACGATTTTACCACGCTAAATTATAATTAATCCCTATGAAAATTTACTCGGAAATTATTGGAAATATAAATACGGATGCGAATTGGGCAGGGGAATTGAAAGAGGCGGAGATCGAGTACTTGGATTTGGATCAGTGGACGGCGCAGAAGAGTCGTTTTATTGTGAAAAGTAGTATGGGCGCGGAGTGTGCTGTGGCTTTGAGGCGGCATAGTCGTATTGAAAACGGCGATATTCTGGAATATGACGCCGGGAAAAGACGGGCGGTCGTGATACGTATTGATTTGAAACCGGTGTTAGTGATTGATCTGGAAAAGATAGCCGTACGCTCTCCGGAAGAGATTATCCGGCGTTGTGTGGAGTTTGGACATGCTGTGGGCAATCAGCATTGGCCGGCTATAGTGAAAGGTACGAAAGTGTATATTCCTTTAACCGTGGATAAAAAAGTGATGATGAGCGTTATGGAGACGCATCGGTTTGAGGATGTGACGTATGAATTTCAAGCCGGACGGGAGGTGCTTCCGTTTTTATCACCCCACGAAGTCCGGCAACTTTTCGGTGGCTGTTCTCAGGAGTTGCCTCATGTTCATACACACAATCATTAATGTAAATCTGATAAATAATAATTATGACGGATGACATAACCCGCTTGATGAGGTTGGTGGAGTTTTCCGATTCCGCTTTTCCTGTGGGAACATTTTCTTTTTCCAACGGTTTAGAGTCTGCGGCTTTCGAGGGGGAGGTATATGATGCTGAAACTTTGGAGCAGTATGTGCGTACGGTACTCCGGCAGACTCTTTTTTGTGATGCCATTGCTGCCTTGAATGCATTCCGGGCAGCGGGCAGAAATGACTATGAAGAGATAAAGGAGGCGGACAGACAGGTTATTTTATGTAAGATGAATGCGGAAGCCCGGCAGATGCTTACCCGTACCGGAAAAAAAATGGCAGAAATCTGTATCCGGATCAGGGAGAGTGAATTGATGAAACAATGGTTGGAAGATATTCTGGAGCAGCGGGTAGCGGGAACTTATCCGATTACCCAGGCGATTTATTTTCAGCAGTGCGGTTTGACGGAACAAGAGCTTTTTGTAGCTATTGAATACGGCACTGTCAATTTGGTGCTGAATGCTGCCTTGCGTTGTGTGAAAGTGTCCCATTATGAGACGCAGGCTATCCTTTACCGCATTGGTGCAGGAGCATTAGAGGACTACGAGCAAGTCAGAGAAGCAGGATATGAAGACATGACGGCTTTTGTACCGGAAATGGATATTATGGCTTCATTGCATGAAAAGGGCAAAATGAGGATGTTTATGAATTAAATCTATTGAAAATTGAATAAATCATGAGTAATACATGTAGAATCGGTGTCGGAGGACCAGTGGGTTCTGGCAAGACGGCACTTATTGAGGCTATTACGCCTTATTTGTTAAAATCAGGACTGAAAGTGCTGATTATCACGAATGACATAGTAACTACCGAAGATGCGAAACACGTTCGGAAAATGTTGAAAGGCTATCTGGCGGAAGAACGTATTATTGGGGTGGAGACAGGAGCTTGTCCTCATACTGCGGTCAGAGAGGACCCTTCAATGAATATTGCGGCAGTGGAAGAGATGGAGGCGAAGTTTCCGGACAGCGATGTGGTTTTAATCGAATCGGGAGGGGATAACCTTACCCTTACTTTCAGTCCGGCATTGGTAGATTTTTTTATTTATGTGATAGACGTTGCTGCAGGGGATAAAATACCACGGAAAGACGGGCCTGGCATATCTTATTCCGATATTTTGGTAATTAATAAAACAGATTTGGCTCCTTACGTTCATGCTGATTTAGAGGTAATGCGTCGTGATTCGGAGAAAATGCGTCCGGGAAAACCGTTTCTGTTTACCAATTGCATGACCGGCGAAGGGATCGAGGAATTGGTGGCGTTGATACGTGATATGGCACTTTTTGACAGGATTGTTCAGAAAGAAGAAGAAAAGGCAGAGGCATGAAGGATTTTACAAAGTGTAGGGAATTAACTCCCTATCTGACAGAAACTCCGGCAATGCGTTTAGGGGCACCGGGTAAGAACGGAAAACTTGATTTGGTGTTTGAACTTGATTCGGGGAAAAAGTCTGTCATGAGGCATTGGGACAGGCGCGCTCCGTTGATTGTGCAGCAGGAACTCTATTTTGATGAGGGGATGCCTGAGATGCCTTGTGTGTATATCTTATCGTCCGGTGGTCCGAATGTGGATGGCGACCGCTATGAAAACCGTTTTACGGTGCGTAAGGATGCTTATGCTTTCATATCGACAGGTGCGGCGACGAAAATAGCCGAAATGGTTTACAATTATTCGGCATTGAAACAGACTTTCGTGCTGGAGGAGAATGCTTATCTGGAGTATCTGCCCGAAGCGACAATCCCTTGTCGGAACAGTCGTTATATGACAGACACTGATATTTCCATTCATTCTTCTGCCACGCTTTTTTATGCGGAAATCTACACCGGAGGGCGCAAGTATTATCAGGGAGGAGAATTGTTTGTCTATGACTTGCTGTCTGTTTGTACGCGGGCATTCCGTCCGGACGGTACTCCTCTTTTCCGGGAAAAAATGGTTTCGGAACCCAAAAGGAAATCTGTTCGTCATATTGGTGTCATGCACCACTACGATGTCTTTGCTAATGTTATTGTCTTGACACCAGAAAAGGATGCGGGACAGATTTATGAACGCACACAGGCATTTATCGATCGGGATAAAGGGATTGCGGTAGGGATTACCCATTTGCCAAACCGGAGTGGGTTGATTTTTAAAGTGTTGGGAAAAGAAACACAACCGGTGAAAAAACTGATTCGGGAATTCTGTTCGGTGGTTCGGATGCAAATCAAGGGAAAGCCAGTGCCTGAGGAGTTTGTCTGGCGTTGACAATTGCAAGCATTAAATGGATGAAATATGGAAAAACAAGTAATTGTATTGCCTAAAGTTTTTTCTTTCGGATTTTTTCGGATTGTATCGAAAGGAGTGGGCCAAGTGATGTTTCAGGACAATGTCTGGACGGGATTGTTTTTTTTAGCCGGAATTTTCTACGGTTCTTATGCAACTGGTAATTCTGCCGTTGCGTGGGGGGCTTTGGTCGGGGTGGTTGTATCAACGCTGACGGGCTATTTGTTGAATTATCCTGCATCGAAAGGGCTTTCCGGGTTGTGGGGCTTCAACGGTGTGTTGGTCGGATGCGCCCTGCCGACTTTTTTAGGGAATGTGCCGTTGATGTGGCTGGCGCTTATCCTTTTTTCAGCCATGACGACCTGGGTGATGGTGGGATTGAATCATCTGCTGGCTCCTTATAAAGTGAGTTCGTTTACCTTTCCTTTTGTATTGATTACGTGGTTTGTCCTGTTGGCGGCGCGGATTATGCACGGTTTGCCTCATGGTTCATTGGGAACGCCGGGATTACCCGGAAGCTTTTCTTCTTCGCTTGACTTGTCGTTTGTCAATCTGTTGGTCTATTGGCTGAGGGGCATCAGCCAGGTTTTTTTGGTAAACTCATGGGTGACCGGATTGCTTTTTTTTATCGGTTTGGCTATTAGCAACCGTTGGGCTGCGATATGGGCCGCTATCGCTTCTGCATTGGCATTGGCTGTCGCGGTTTTGTATCAGTGTAATAATGAGGATATTGCCAACGGGCTTTTCGGGTTCAGTCCCGTATTGACTGGTATTGCCTTAGGAACTACCTTCTATAAGGTGAACTGGCGTACATTTCTGTGGAGTTTGACAGGAATCATTGCCACCGTCTTTATTCAGGCTGCAATGGATACTTTTTTTACGCCTTTGGGTATACCTACGCTTACCGGACCGTTCTGTGTGGCAACTTGGCTTTTTCTGTTGCCCCATTTGAATTTGGATAAAAAAGCTTTGCAACAGGGGTAAATGATAAATAGTGATGATGGAAGATACATCCCGTTTGCTGAACATGAAAGATATGCCCTTGTGTTGGCGGCATATCTGTATCCTGCTGATAACTTCCGTCGGACAGGCTTTGGGCGGCATGCTCGCCATATTGGTCGGAGTGATTGCCCCCCTGATTGCAATTACCCGGCATCCGGTATTGCCTTCCTGGGGGCAGGGAGTGCTTTGTGCTTCCGGGCTGATCGGAATCATGTTTGGCTCGCTGCTTTTCGGGTGGCTGAGTGATAAGTTCGGTTATCTCTTTTTTTTCCGCTTTTGTCCTTTGCTTGTGACAGGGGCATCGTTGTGGGTTTATTTTTTTCCAACAGTGACTGTGCTTGTAATATGTCTGTTACTTATTGGTATTGCCATTGGCGGTTCATATGCCCTCGACCCCTCCTATCTGTCGGAAATCATGCCGGAAAAATGGAGGAGAACCATGCTGGGAATTTCCAAAGCTATGTCGGGAGTAGGGAATATCATCATGATAGGCGTAGCCTATATGCTCTTGAAACAGACAGGAGAACCGACGGACTGGCATAAATTGTTTTGGGTACTTGCATTGTTGGCTGCCTTGACTTTTTTAGCCCGCTTTTGGTTTGTTGAGAGTCCGGCATGGTTGCTTGCCCACGGAAAACAGGCGGAAGCAGAGCGTAATCTGCGCCATTTCCTGGGGCAGGATGTTTACATCGGTGATGCGCAGCCGACAAAAAAACACTCTGCTGTTTCTCCGGTTGCCCGTCGGGAACTTTTTTCCCGGAAAAACATAAAACGCATTATATTGAGCGGTGTCCCATGGGGATGTGAAGGCATGGGCGTATATGGCATCGGCATATTTACTCCTATATTGCTTTTGACGCTCGGACTGATTCATCGGGGTGATAGCCCTTTTGAAAGGGTCGTGGAATCCTTACGCTTCACCTTTTATATCAATCTTTTTGTTATGTTTGGGTTCGTTTTGGGATTGAGCGTTGTCAGGCGCTACAACTTGATAAAAACCCAGTTCTGGGGCTTTGTGCTGAGTGCTGCCGGATTGGCGGTGACGTGGATGGGATACGTATGGCATGCCCCCGCCGATGTTCTTTTGGCGGGCTTCCTGCTGTTTGAACTGGCGTTGAATGCGGGGCCGCATCTCTCCACGTTTGAGTTGCCGAGTCGTATATACTCTTTGCCTGAGCGGGCGGGAGGCGAAGGAATAGCCTCTGCATTGGGAAAACTGGGCGCCATTATCGCTACCTTTGTCATCTCCCTTTTATTGGATTGGGGTGGCGGCGGATTGGTACTGATAGTGGCGATGGCGGTATTACTTTGCGGAGGAATTATCACTTGCTGGCTGGGCTCACAGGTATTGAATGAAAAAAATAGTATAAACAGATAATGATAGTAAAAGTATGTTTAAAGCGATGTTAATTGCCGGAGCAGGAGGTTTTATCGGAACTTGCCTGCGCTATCTGGTGGGCAAATTGGCTCATCATATGTTTTCATCCCCTTTTCCCTGGGGAACTTTTGCCGTGAATATCATTGGTAGTTTTGTCATCGGAATCTTTTTCGGTCTGGCTGAAAAAGCCCACCTGATATCGGCGAATATGAATGTATTCCTGATTACCGGTTTTTGCGGCGGTTTCACCACGTTTTCCTCTTTTGCGGACGACATGTTTCTGCTGATGCAAAACAAGCACTGGGGCTATTTCTCCCTCTATCTGGTGTTGAGTATTGTCCTCGGCATTCTTTTAGTCTGGCTGGGACGCAGCATTGTCAAACCGGCGTAAGCCGGGGGTTATTCAATGATTCCCCCGCCGACCACATCGGGACCGTCGTAAAATACGGCGCTCTGTCCCGGTGTAATGGAATCGACGGGATGCCGGAAAACCACGCGTATCTTGTCGCCTTCCGGATAGAGGAGCGCCATGCCCCCCTGGCTTCGGTAGCGTATCTTTACTGCCACTTCCATCCCGTCGGGAATCTGCGGATATTTCATGAAGTTGAGTTGGCTGGCGTAAAAAGTCTGGCCTTGAAGTTCCTCCCTTGTGCCTAAAACTATTTTGTTCTCCTCGGCTGAAATGGCAACGACAAACATCGGTTGTCCCAGGGCGATGCCCAAGCCTTTCCGCTGACCGATAGTGTAGTGGGGAAAGCCTTTGTGCTGTCCTAAGTAATTGCCCTGAGTGTCTACGAAATCCCCCGGTCCGTATTTTTCTGAAAAATCTTCTACTTCTTCATTCAGAAAAGCACGGTAATCGTTGTCCGGAATGAAGCAGATTTCCTGGCTTTCCCCTTTTTGGGAGAGTTTTTCATACCCGTGTTGCAGGGCGATTCGCCGGACTTCCGGTTTGGTCAGTTCACCCAAGGGGAATAGTGTCCGGGCAAGGTTATCCTGGGTAAGCATCCAGAGAAAATAAGTCTGGTCTTTTGCTTCATCGATGCCTTTTTGCAAAAAATAGCGGTTGCCTTTCTCTCCGATGCGGGCATAGTGTCCCGTGGCGATATAATCACATCCGTATTGGTCAGCTGTTTCGAGCAGCTTGCCCCACTTAATTGTGGAGTTGCAGACCACACAGGGATTGGGCGTCCGTCCCCGGAGGTATTCGTCAATAAAATTGCGGATGACGCTGTTTTTGAATTCCTTGCGGATATCCAGGATGTGGTGTTCAAATCCTAAATCCTGCGCCATTTTTTTAGCTTCAAACAAGGAGTCTACACTGCAACACCCTTTTTCTTTTTCCATACATCCTTGGGAGATGTTGTCAAAAGTGCGGTATGTCACTCCTACGAGTTCATACCCTTGTTTTTGCAATAGCATTGCGGCAACGGTACTGTCGATACCACCGCTCATTGCCATCAAAACTCTTTTTTTCATAAATCTGCGGCTCGGTTAGGATTCATATAACGGGCTTCACTGTGGTAGTTGTCTTTTTCAAATTCAGTATCCGGTTCCTCTAAAGTATCCACTTCGTCCAGCGAAAAACGAATGTATTTGATTTGCTTCCCTCTCGATAACCACTGTTGTTCGTAAAATGTTTTGATACCCAGTATTTTGTCATTCATGCCGGCGGCATATAGATCTTCCGTCCGGACGTGGCATTTTAAATGATTGATTTGAATCAGTTCCGAAGTATAGGCATACAGGAACGGACTGTCTGTTTTCAGATGAATCAGCCCTCCGGGTTTTAAAAAACAGGTATAGAGCGAGAGGAAACGACTTCCTGTCAGACGTTTGCGTGTTTTGGCCATCTGTGGGTCGGGAAAAGTAATCCAGATTTCAGAGATTTCTTTCGGGGCAAAAACGGAAGAAAGCATTTCGGCATAAATACGCAAAAAGACAGCGTTGGAAATATTTTGTTCCAAAGCAGTTTTGGCTCCATGCCACATGCGGGCTCCTTTGATGTCGATACCGATAAAGTTTTTTTCTGGGTAGAGTTTTCCCAGTCCGACAGTATATTCCCCTTTGCCGCAACCGATTTCCAGAACAATCGGATGGTCGTTGTGGAAAATTTCTTTCCCCCATTTTCCTTTTAAAGGATGGTCGGTGCGGAAAATTTCTTCATGTCGGGGCTGAAAAACGTTTTCCAGTCTTTCCATTTCGGCAAATCTGGCTAATTTTTTTTTTGCCATGTGTAGAGTTATTGTGCTGTTTTTTTTACGATAAGACCCACGTTCTTGATTCCTTTCAGGCATTGCATCCGCATGCCTTGTTCTATTTCGCAAGTGTATTCTCCCTGCGTCAGATAAGGTTTTTTATTTAGTTCCTTTTCAATGGATTTGATGGTAAAACCGTCTCCCAGCCACCGTCCGTCCGGTTTGGCCAGTTTGATGTTCAGTGTGTCCCGGAAAAGAACCCGGGTGGAATCGCTGATTTTAATGAAACACCAAAGGTTTGCCATTTCATAGTCGGTCGTGTGGCGTATGCCGGATAACAGTTCGTACGTCCCGTCTTCCGGAATGTCTATTTTAAAACGGATGGGATTCCGGATGCACCATTCTTCATCCGGAATGTTTTGATATTCTTCGAAAAGATAAGCATGACAACTTATGCAGAGGAATCCCAGAAGAGATAAAAGGTATTTTTTCATGTTCGATGCGATTTATAAAAACAGGATTTCGCTTCCGTTTTCATCTACCGATAATTCAATGGAAGCTCCCAGAATCAGAGGGTAATTGCCGGGGATATGTCCGGCGGGGAAATCGAAGCATACTGGATAATCGTAGTCTTCCACGGCTTCCCGGATGATTTCGTAAGCGTTTTTACCGAAATTTTCACCCTTCATGTTGCTGAATCCTCCGACAATTAATCCTTGCAGATGTTTCAGTCGTCCGGTCAGTTTGAAACTTTGCATCATCCGGTCGATGGCATAGAGATTTTCTCCCACGTCTTCGATAAACAGGATGGTTTCATCTTGGGGATATTCGACAACGGAAGAGCGTAGGCAGTGCAACAAGGAAAGATTGCCTCCCGTCAAATCCGCCCGAACAATTCCTTCCCGGTTAAGAGGGTGGGGAGGAAGTGTGTAGGGGCTGATTGCTCCGAAAAGGAACTGGTTCAGACGTTTCAACGCTTTGGCGTCCGTGTTCTGATAACTTTTGGGCATGGGGGCATGCAAACTTTCAATGCCGAGGGAGGTTAGTTTGGTGTGTAAAACGGTGATGTCACTGAAACCGACCAGCCATTTCGGATTCCCCTGGAAGCAGGAGTAATCGGCTTTTTCGACGATTCGCATACATCCGTAACCACCCCGTGTACAGAAGATTGCCCGCACTTCTTCTGCATCCAGCGCCCATTGTAAATCTTCCAGCCTCTCCTGGTCTGTGCCGGCAAAATAGCCGTACTGGGAGGTGGCATGTTTTCCCACGACAGGAATGAGATCCCAGGAGTGTAAGAGTTCTGAGGCGTGATTAACCACTTCCGGGCTGATAATTCCTGCAGGGGAAATCAGTGCGATTTTATCCCCGGGTTGTAAATAGGACGGACGTAACATAGTGTCGGGTATAATCAATCGGTTTCTTAATCGGGCGGAAGAACCTGTAGAGACTTTCGCCTTTTAATCATGCGAAAATACGATTTTTTTATAAATTTGCGTTTCAATTTCAGAGCAAAACATTAAAAAGATACAATATATGAGTCATTTCAAAAGAAATCTGATCACAACCGCATTGCCGTATGCCAATGGTCCGGTACATATCGGGCATCTGGCTGGCGTGTATGTGCCGGCGGATATTTATGTGAGGTATTTAAGAGCCAAGGGAGAAGAGGTCGTATTTATCGGGGGATCGGACGAACACGGTGTGCCGATTACGATAAAAGCACAGAAAGAGGGAGTTACACCTCAGGATATTGTAGACCGATACCATTCCCTGATAAAAAAATCGTTTGAGGAATTCGGTATTTCTTTTGATATTTATTCCCGAACCAGTTCAGAAACGCATCACAAACTGTCGTCCGCTTTTTTTAAGAAATTGTATGAGGATGGAAAGTTCATTGAAAAAACTTCTATGCAATATTACGATGAGAAGGTCGGACAATTTTTGGCGGACCGTTATATCACCGGGAAATGTCCCCATTGTGGTAATGAACGGGCTTATGGCGACCAGTGCGAGGCATGCGGTACCAGCTTGAATGCTACCGATTTAATTGATCCGGTGTCTGCCATTACGGGAAACACACCCCAGTTGAAAGAGACGAAACATTGGTATTTGCCTTTGGATCAGTATGAAAATTGGTTGAAAGAGTGGATTCTGGAAGAGCATAAAGAATGGAAGAGTAATGTTTACGGGCAATGTAAATCCTGGTTGGATAACGGTTTGCAGCCCCGTGCAGTGACGCGTGATTTGGATTGGGGGGTGCCGGTGCCGATTGAAGGGGCGGAAGGGAAAGTGCTGTATGTGTGGTTTGACGCTCCTATCGGATACATTTCGGCAACAAAAGACCTGACGCCGGAATGGGAAAAGTACTGGAAAGACAAAGATACCCGCATGATTCATTTTATCGGGAAGGATAACATTGTTTTTCATTGTATCATTTTCCCTGCGATGTTGAAAGCCGAGGGTTCTTATATTCTGCCCGACAATGTTCCGGCGAATGAGTTTCTGAACTTGGAAGGTGATAAAATTTCCACTTCCCGCAACTGGGCGGTGTGGTTGCATGAATACCTTGAAGACTTCAAGGGTAAACAGGATGTGTTGCGGTATGTGCTGACAGCCAATGCACCGGAGACAAAAGACAATGATTTTACGTGGAAAGATTTTCAAACCCGTAATAATAGTGAGTTGGTGGCTATTTATGGTAATTTTGTGAACCGGGCGATTGTGCTTACCCACAAATATTTCGGTGGGGTAGTACCTGGACGGGGTGTGTTGAATGAATACGATCGGGAAGTTCTGGCAGAGATACCTGCAATCATCGAGCGGGTGGAAAAGAATCTGGAAAGTTTCCATTTTCGGGAAGCATTAAAAGAGTGTATGAACCTGGCGCGTTTGGGCAATAAATATTTGGCGGATACGGAACCCTGGAAATTGATAAAAACGGATGAAGAGAGAGTTAAAACGATATTGAATATCTGTTTGCAGATTACCGCCGATTTGTCGGCATTGTCCGAACCGTTTATGCCGTTCAGCGCCGCTAAGTTGAGGGGATTCCTGAATATGGAGCCGCTCGCTTGGGATAAAATGGGAGCTGATGTGCTTCCGGCAGGACACCGCATCAACGAAGCCGGATTGCTTTTTGATAAGATAGAGGATGAGGAAATACAGCGGCAGCTGGACCGTTTGCAGGCAACCAAGAAAGCCAACGAACTGGCGAACGCCAAAGCCGCTCCGGCAAAAGGGAACATTGCCTTTGATACTTTCCAGCAGCTGGACATCCGTGCCGGAAAGATTATTGCTGCGGAAAAAGTGGCGAAAACCAAGAAACTGATGAAACTGACCGTCGATACCGGCATCGACCAGCGCACCGTGGTATCGGGCATCGCCGAATATTTTACCCCGGAAGAGGTGGTCGGAAAACGGGTGAGCATCCTGGTGAACCTGGAACCGCGTAACCTGAAAGGCATCGATTCGCAGGGCATGATACTGATGGCGGAAAATGCCGACGGCTCGTTGGTATTTGTGGCTCCGGAAAAGGACGTAATGCCCGGCTCCGAAATCCGTTAAACGGTTTTAAACGGCTAATAAAAAGAAGGTGTCCGGTCGGATACCTTTTTTTTATTAGCCGTTTTATTATCTGTTATTCTTTTTACAACCTCTTTGGTCTTCCCGATGAGCTCTTTGCGGGAAGTCATCCTACACCGGCTTTTTAGCCAGTTTCCGGTTCAATACATCATCTGCCTAATGGAAAGCGAAATCAAGTTGTCGGAATCTCACCCAAAGTAATAAGTGAAATTATGGATTAAGATATTATCCTTTTTTTCAAGAAGAGAGGGTGATTTTTAAGGGAGTATGCCTGTTTCAATTTTTTGGGAAAAATCAACCCTTACAATCTCGTAATGTATTATTAAACAGGGATTTATTTGCCCAAAAAAACGTTCGTTTTATTGGTGAACTTTTTCCCACGACACAGACGCAAATGTACAAAAATTCTGAATCCTGCAACATATTTATTTTCAAAATTTTATAAAAACTTACAAAAAAAATCCTATCGGGTTAATTTCCTTTTTTCTCGACTAAAAAAACGAACGTTTTTTTGGGGTATTTACAGGGGTTTTAAAACGTGGCTCCGGTTGGTAATGCTTTTAGTGAGAGCGAGATATGTTCAACTAAAAAACACAAATGTTATGGCAAAAAAAACTACGTTTTGGCAGGGCTGGTTGATGGACAACCCCTTGACCGAAGATCCGAACGATTTCACATTAAAGGTGAAAGCCGGCAACATGGTTACCACCGAAGACATCGCCAAAGCCTTGCAGGCGGAAGGCTCCGAGTTTCAGTTGGAAACCTTGATAGACATCCTCAACCGGGGCGACCGCATCATCCGCAACAAACTGCTTGCCGGGTACAGCGTGGGCACGGGCGTCTTCTACGCCTATCCGAGCGTATCGGGCGTATGGCGGGACAAGAACGAAACGTTCGACGAAAAACGGCATAAAGTGGGCGTGAACTTCCAATTGAGTGCCACCATGCGCGAAGGCGTGAAGCAGATAGGTGTCGAGGTGCTGGGCGTCTCTTCGGCAGGACCGGAGATTTCAAGCGTGACGGATACCTGGACGGGCGAACTGAACGGTTTGCTTACGCCCGATGAAGTGGCGAGTGTCAAAGGGCGCAACATCCAACTGGCGGGCGAGCAGGAAAACGAATCCGGGCTCCGCTTTATCCGGGTGGACGACAACAGCGTCGTGGAGGTGGACATGCGCCGTTTGACGGTGAACAACCCTTCGGCACTGTCGTTCCGCATACCGAAACTCTCGCCGGGCGACTACTGGCTGGAGCTGACCACGCGTTACAGCAAGGGAGCCTTGACCAAGGAACCCCGCACAACGCGTTTTGAAAAGGTGCTGAACGTACCGGCGAACGAAGAAAACGCAGGGGCTTAAACCGGACCTTTGTCTCTGGTGTGGAGACAGCACGGTCTCCACATCGGAGACAATGCTTTCTCCGTACCGGAGAAAGCAGCTCCTCCACAAGGGAGTAAATAATGGGGAAATGTTGCAGGAATAATAATGTTGTATATCTATTGTTTAATTATAAAAAATGAGTTGTATGAAAAAAGTAATTTTAATTTTAATGGGAATTTTGTTCTTGGGTATGTGCGTGAATGCACAGAGCAAAAAAGTGGTGTATGTCATTCCGGAAACGGCTAAAATCTTTTATAACGGGGCGGAAGTCGGGAATGGTTCGTATACCGTGAAATTTGGCAGACATGATGATTTTGTCATGTTGAAGTTTGAGGCACCGGGATATATCACAAAATCTGTGAAGTTGTTTAAGAATAATCCTAAAAAGACGGTTTCGTACGAGTTGTTTGTTGATGAGGCGGAAAGAAATTCTATCGGAGCGGGAGAAGGCATGGATTTGGCGAATAAGTATTTTACGGTGACGTGTAAAAAGGGGATGAGTGAAGAGGTGGTGTGGAAGCGTCTGATGAACATTGCCGTGTCGAATTTTGAAAATGTCGAGGTTCGCGACAAGGCTGCCGGTTGGATCCGGTCTGCTTGGATAAAATCGTCATTCCTTTATCAAACGGTCCGTACGCGTCTGGAAATTCAGTTGCAGTTTACCGGAGAAGAAGAATTGGCTTACAAGGTGAAACTCTCTTCGGAAATTGCGGATAAGGATTGTGGAACCAGTGACCAGTGTTTTGTGAAATACGATCGGGTGCTGAAAAAGTATGAGCAGGTGATTTCCGAGTTGCAGACATCGTTGGGCAGTAATTTTTAAAGGAGGAAGAGACGATGAAAAGAGTATTTTTTTTGTTGTGTGTGTTATTTCCGCTGTGGGCAGGTGCTCAGGAGAAAAGGGTTATTACGGAAACCTTTGACAATAATTTATTCCGGTGGGACGAGTTTTACGAAAAGGATTGTTCCGCCGGTATTGAGGACGGGTATTTTGTGCTGAAAAACCAAAAGAATGGTACTGTATGCAGTGTGGCGGAGATGCCGATATTTAGTGAAAGGAATTTTAAACTTACTTTCAAATTTCTGGTACCGAAGCTCAACGATAAATATTATTTCGGTGTTGTTTTCAACTATGAGGATAACGAAAACTACGAATGTTTTATGTTGATGGAAAAGAAATTCCAATGCGTCAATGTGAAGGAAGGGGTAGTGCGGGTGAATCGTCGGGGACCGGTGATTTTAAAAGGTGGAAAAGACAGGCAGGTGGAGGTGTTGGTGGAAAAGAAAGGCGGGAAGTTGGTATTTTCGGTGGATAACATGGAAGCCATCACTATGGCGAGAAATGTGAAATTTACGACTTTCGGCTTTTTTGTGGAAGGTGATAATGTGTTGAAAGTGGATGAGGTGATGGTAGAACAGATGGAGAGTGAGTAATTTTTGAATAAATGGAAGACGATGAAAAAACTATTGTATTTGATGTTGTGCCTGGCATGTTTTGCCGGGTGCAGCAAAGACCATGACGATGATGGCAAGATAAAAATCGGTGAGGACTTTACGGAAAAAGTTTCGGGCGTGGAGATTGAGATGGTTTATGTTGAGGGTGGTACGTTCCAAATGGGTGCTACTTCTGAGCAAGGTAGCGATTATGATAGTAATGAAAGACCTGTCCATTCCGTGACCCTTTCCGATTATTATATCGGTAAGTTTGAGGTGACACAGGGGTTGTGGGAAAAGGTGATGGGAACGACTATTCATGAACAGCGTATCAAGGCTGGTTATAGTTTTACGAATGGTGTTGGTTCTGATTATCCGATGTATTACGTGAACTGGGAGGAAGCACAGGAATTTTGTAAGAAGTTGAGCCAGTTGACCGGTAAGACCTACGTATTGCCTACAGAGGCTCAGTGGGAATATGCTGCCCGCGGTGGGGTAAAGAGTAGAGGATACAAATATAGCGGCAGTAATACTATTGGTAATGTGGCTTGGTATAGCGATAATAGTAGTAGTTCCACCCGTCCCGTCGCTACAAAACAGCCGAACGAATTGGGACTTTACGACATGAGCGGTAATGTTTGGGAATGGTGCAGCGATTGGGACGGTTATTACAGTAGTGAATCACAGAGTAACCCTACCGGTCCTTCAACGGGCTCCCGCCGCGTGTTGCGCGGTGGCAGTTGGGGCTACTATGCGGGGGGCTGCCGGGTGTCGTATCGGATCGGCAACTATCCGAGCTACCGCAACTTCAACTACGGCTTTCGGGTTGTTCTTCTTCTTTAGTTTACGGACAGATTTTCCGTTTTCTGCTCTAAGCTAAAGAGGGAGCGCAGGGGGACGGCGTATGCAAGGCGCGAACGGAGTGACGCCCGGCATACGGCATGATTCTGCGACTGCGACTGATTTTTTATACGGATGATGAGCGGGGTGACAGGATGCCTGCCTACGTAAACGGCAACGGGCATAAAGGCTCCAACTGCGTGATACGTGGTGGCAGTTGGAACAACAATGCGAGGAACTGCCGGGTGTCGTAGCGGGGCGGATATCTTGTCGAGGGCTCTTGGTTAATAATAGTGGAAAAGTTAAACGGTTGAAAAGAGGCAGGGGAACAACGTACGCCGGAAGTAAATAGGGTATACGTTGAGTCCTATGCCCAATAGACCAAATATATGAAATGAGATGATGACAATATTAAAAAAAAACGACTTTGTGGCTGTTTACCCGCATCTGTCTGATGATGGGATTATGCTGTTCCTGTTCGGATGATAACCCTCCGATTTTTGCTACGTTGAGCGGCACTGTGACGGATTACGAAACCGGAGAATTGCTTGAGGATGTAATGGTGACGCTTACCCCGTTGAATATAACGCAAAGAACGGATAAGACGGGAAGTTTCTGTTTTGACAATCTGGATGTGAAGCAGTATACGATAGCCGTACAGAAAGCGGGCTATTACCCTAACCGTAAAAATGTCGATACTGTCAGTGGAGAAGATATAGAGGTGAATATTACGATGACGAGGATTGAAAATGAGGGGAAAAATTAATTTAGAGAAATCATGAAACAGATTTTTTATTCCGTTTTTGTCCTTTTTGCTTGTTTCGCTTGTTCTAAAGATAGTGGAATGGAAGAGGAGATGAAGAGTTCGGTAGGGGAGATTGTCGGTACCATCGGGGATAAATCGACGGGAGAGGCTGTGGCGGTTGTGAGCGTGTCTCTCTCTCCTGGTGAGGAGGCGTTTATTACTGGAAGTGATGGCAATTTTAATTTCCAGAATTTGGAACCGGGAGAGTATATTGTGAGTGCGAGCAAGGAGTTTTATAGTGACGGAGAAGTTAAAGTGAAGGTCTCGGCAGGAAAGCCGACACGGGCGGATATGCTCATAGAACGTCTTCCGGCAATGGTCACAGCAGACTGTAATTTGCTGGATTTTGGCAGTGATGCGGGGCTCAATGTGCTTTCGTTCGGGATTGTTAATAGAAGTTATGAGGATCTGGAGTGGAAAATCGAATACGATTGTAAGTGGATAAAAGAACTGAGACCAGCTCGCGGAACATTGAAGTATGGTAAGACGGAAAGTGTGTCCGTGTTGATAGACCGTAGTCTGCTGGATTCGGAGAATATATACAACAGGACGGTTTTGGTTGTGAAGTCGTCTAATGGAGGTTCAGAGGTGGAGGTACGGGCAGTGGGTGTGGAGCGTGTGTTACCGGTGGTGAATACGCTCGGTGTGACAAAAATTGCAGCAATGACAGCGTGTCTGAATGCGGAGTTTGTGGATTACGGAGTGCCGGAATACACGGAGTGCGGTTTAGTTTATCATACAGAACCGATGCCGACGCATGAGAAGGCATTGGGCGTTTTGCCTGCTCCGTCGGATAACGGTTGGAGGTATTCTTGTGAGTTGAAGGGGTTGACGGTGGGCGAAACGTATTATGTGCGGGCGTATGCAAAAAACAGCGTCGGGTTGGTGTATAGTTCCAATGAGGTGTCGTTTACAACGAAGCCGACATTGCCGGAGGTCACGATAACAGCCGTGACGGATATTGATGTGGCAAGTGGTTCTGCTGTGTTTCACGGGAGGATTCTTGAAGCGGGAGATCCGGTTTGTTCAGAGTGCGGGTTTGTCTGTGCCGCATCGAGTAACCCGACGGTGGATGATGTGAAAGTAACGGCTTCGGTAGCCGGTTCTGGAGCCATTCGCATCGCTGTTTCTGGTTTGCCGCTTGACAAGACTCTGTATGTGCGGGCGTATGCGTTGAATGAGGCGGGAGTGGCTTATAGCTCCCGGAGCGAGACATTTTCCACGAATGGTGTCTTGCCGGAGGTTGAAACTGACGAGGCTACGAATGTAAATATATTGGCGGGGACAGCAACGCTACATGGACATGTTGTTAGTACCGGTAATCCAGGATATAGCGAGAGGGGATTTGTTTACGGGACAATGAAGGAACCGACGATTTATGATAATAAAATCATTGCCAACGGAGCGGGCGTGAAAAGTCCTTTTAGTATTTACGTCACCGATTTACCGAAAGGGGAGGATATTTATGTGCGGGCATATGCTACGAACCGCCTTGGGACGGTATATGGCAAGGTCATTGCGATAACGCCGGAGTGGATGGAATTGCCTGTCATTGGAGTAGCTGTACAAAAGAAGGACATTGGGTATACGGATTGGTATTCGGCGGATTTGATGTGCAAACAGTCTGTTGTCGGTGGATATATTGATTGGCGCCTGCCGACTAAAGAGGAGTTGGTAACAATTTATACAGAACGGAATGTTATTGGCGGATTTCAAACCATTGTGGATGCTGAGGGATATCGGGAGTTATATTGGAGCAGTACTTTGATGGGACACAAGGATAATAAAGATTGGTATTGTTGTGTCTCTTTTGTCGGAGATGGATTGTATGTATCTTCGGTGGATGTGGATCGCTCTATCCGTTGTGTGCGGACACTTGATAAGTAATGAATGGTTTGGCGTAAAATAGATTGGTTATGAAAAAAAGAATAGTATATTGTTTCTTGGTATTGGGAATGATGGCTTGTGTGGTATTGGGGGGATGTGCTGTAAAAAAACAACCCCTCATCCCAGAACCTCAAGGTGATACCGATGATTATTTTGAAGCATTGGGAATAGCGTATGGTCCGAGAGTCCAGATGGGTGATATACATATTCAAGCTTTGGAAAATGCGCAAGAAATAATCCGGCGGAAAATGGCTTCTGTTTATAGAAGTGTTGTTAAAAGATATATGGCAGAATATGGATTAAATAAGGATGCGGATACGGAAAAGAAAATGGAAAGACGGGGTAAGCAATTTATAAATACAATTGTAAATGATACAAGGGAAGTCGGATTGCCCAAATTTTCAACAACAGATGAGCAGGGGAATGTTACTTGCCATGTGGTTGCACGGATGTATAAAAAGGGGGTTGTCGAACAAATGAAAAACTATCTTTTTGAAGATGAAGAGATAAAGAGAATTTTAAAAGAAAATTTATCCCGGCAAATTTCGGGAAACAATTAGAAAAAAATGAAGTATTTTTTGATTTTAATAAGCGTATTGCTGTCAGACATTATAATGGGACAATCTGTAACTACTACCAGCCGTCCGATATGGTGGGATTCTCCTTTAATTGAAGGGAGGTGTTCTGCTGTTCGGTTTGTGAAAGTTAAAGATAATTCGTCGGAAAAAGTCAGAGAAAAGGCTGTAAAAATGGTTTTCGGGAATGGATTGTCGGATACAAGTGGGGAGATAAGTATTCAAGGCAGTCGTATTGTTTGGAGGAATGGAGATGAAATAAAAAACGCCCGTATTATTGCAGAGCATACAGAAGAGACAACGTTAGGTGAGGTGACTTTAGGAATGTTGGTGCAAGTCCCCAAATATAATAATGCGTTGTTTGAGGAAGTCCGGATAACGGATAGATATCCTTTTTCTCCGCGTGTGTTTGTACCGGGGATGGAGCAAATTTATAAAGGTAGTGTGACGAAAGGAGTATTGTTTATTGCTGGGGAAACTGCGACAGGTATCGGCATCGCTGTATTTGAATGCCTCCGTTATTCCAAGAAATCCGAACTTAGGAATACGCATGATTTGGCGCGCCGTCGGAAATATCTTAACGAAGCGGACCGTATGCGGACTTGGCGTAACGGTTTTATTGCCGGTGCAGTAGTCATTTATCTTTGGAATATTATTGACGGGTGTGTTGCTAAGGGAGAGGAGCGGGTGTGGATTAAAAAGTGTAAAATGGGAATAAGACCTCATGGAACAGGGAGTGGTGCAGAATTGACGTTTGGGTTAAATTTTTAGATGATGAGTATGAAAAGGAGCTGTAAGTCATATTTTGACATTGTGGTGGGATTGGCAACTATTTTGAGTTGTGTGATTACATGGATAGGTTTGAATCAGGGAATACATCAGATAGCTAATAATGTGTCACAGCTTTTTTATGAAATAAAGCCTGTTGTAGAAAAGTTTCAGGAGCCGCAATTGCTTTTGCGGGATACAATCGTAATTATTCGTCGGGATACAATTGTTGATGTTCATAAGGATACAGTCTTTATACAACAAATGCCAAAAAAAGAACCTGGGTATAATTTGTCATCAGATACAAGGGATAACTTAGATAATAAGGCACGAGAATTTGAAGAAGAAAATTTTTAATAAGAATGGAGAAGTGAAAGAGATTGAAAAGGGGCAATGCGGGAGCGTTGCTCCTTTTTTAATTTTTCCGGAACAGCGAGAAGTTGACGCTGCCGTATTCCCGGTGGTCGAAGAAATGGGGGTGGTGGTTGTAGTCCACGGAGGCAGGGTGGCTAATCTTGGGCGATGATAGTACTGAAATTTTGGTCGTATATTACGACCATTTCGTCAGTAAAGAATACGTTTTTTCTTCTAATTGCCTTCAATGCAATATTTTATATTCGAAATTGTTGATACGACACTTTATCTGATCATATTCTTATTTCTGCATTCGTTCTATTAATTTTTTCAAAACAAGTGTATAACCTGCCTGGGGATTAAATTCTCTTTCTGGACGGATAAGGTTTTGTGTGTCTCCCAGAAAATCCGGATCGGACATTTTTTCTTCCATATTATTGATGAATTGTTTGTATGTGGGCGGTTGCTGGACGCCAAAAGACATATAGCGGCGGTAACAACGTAAGATTTCATCGACATCAACAGAAGTTTCAGATAAAGCGACATATAAGTCGAAAAGATCCCGACCCTTTTTCCTTTGGTATAAGGCTCGTAGTTTTGTTCCCAACAGTTCGTTCAAGTGATATGTTGTGATCTCACACTTCCCCGAGAACCAGTTGTTTTCCATTTCAAATGGGATTTTAACCAATCCAAGTTCATTGAAATGTTCAAAGCAGTTTATTTCAATTTTCAAACGTAGCGGAATTGTAGGAGGTATTTCAGACTCCATACGAAACAACATCGTGTTGTTGTAGCGCTTTTGCTTTGTAACCCTGTCAGGTAAGAAACTCAAGACTTCACCCAGTCTGAACATGATTGGTTTTATCGGTCCCGGTGTGATTTGTACCAAATCAATATCTTCACTGTATCTTGGCTGTGGGGTCAGATATAATTTATGAAGCGCTGTTCCGCCTCTGAACGCCAGCTGCGAGGCGAGGAATTCATCACTGAAAATAGCGATTAACGCACGAAAAATAATAAGGTCTTGTTCTACCTGTGCATAGTCATTCCAAGGAACAATCTTATTCCATTGAGCAATAGCTGTTCTGTTTATCATATTTCGTCTGTTTCAATTATCGAATTTATATAGACTTTCCAACGGGTATTCTTTTCTGCATTCTCATCGGACTTTTGTGTACGAAGAGGAACATATCTAAAATGCTTGACGTATGATTGTAATTCAGTATGTAAGACATCTGCAATCTCTTTTTGTTTTAAAATATCTTCCAATATATAGCCCAATCGTTGGATGGTTGCGATTGATGTATAGTTAAACAGGTTACCGGAAGCTCCGCGAAAATCAAGTTTTTCTGTCAATTCATCCAAAATGGTCGCTGCTCTTGAAAGTCCGCCAATATATTGTTCATATTGCACAATGTCAATGGCTGTCAATTCTGCATTTGAGTAATTGATTATTCCTGTTTCAGAATTCTTAGATAGCAAGAAATCTGATGGAATCTCCTTGCGATATCCCCAAACAAGCAAGTTATTCTTTGATGAAGATACGGTGGATTTAGGAAATACCGTCATTACAGAAAACTTTTGTGGACGCTGATGGGCTGCTCCCAAGATTGCTGCGGCATTCAATAAGCTGATGTAATATGGCTTATTCAGATATGACATTAATTGGTCAATATAATATATCGGAGGCACCATTCTTTTTGCTGCATACTGTGGAGGAATAATGACGTAAAATCCTCTGTATACAGGATATAAAATACCTTGTGATGATAAACGGAATAATTCATTCTTGATGACTTGTTCCGAATAATTGGGAAATGTCAGTCTTACATCATTAACCGAAAAGGTCGGATAGCCGCTTATTTCTCTATCTCTTATCCATTCTTTAATGGTCATGTTGAATCATTTTGGTGCAAAGGTAATCAAAAATTGATTACTAACGCACTTTTTTAGCGCACGTTCAACTCTTCGGTTTTATTTGATTCGATGCGCTGTTTTTAATTTTTCCGGAACAGCGAGAAGTTGACGCTGTCGTATTCCCGGTGGTTGAAGAAGTGGGGGTGGGTGCTGTAGTCTATGAAGGCGGGGTGTTCGACGATGGCGATGCCTCCTTCTATTTGCGTTGCTATGGAAATCCCGGAGATGGAGAGAGCCTTTTCCCGGTAACGGCTTGGTTTGATAATGATACTATTCCGGAAAATGTCTATGTGGATACAAAAAATTGGGACTACGACGGCAAAACCATCCGCATCGATTTCCGGAAAGCGGAGTAAATAACAACTCTTAAAGAATGGAATATAAAAAAGAGCATCTATATTTCAACAGATGTGATTGAATAAGAAAATGAGGGTGCCCATGGGCACCCTCATTTTATTTGCATCCCTCTTGGATACTGAAATCAAATTTGTGTTTACTGGATGAAGCGGGTGGCGACGGAATAATTTTCAGCGTCGGTCTCCACTTCGATGACATACGTCCTGCCGGGAAGCAGGTCGATGTAGTTGTCTTTGAATCTTACGTCGGCATCCGGCGAGTAAAACATCACATCGCATGCCAGTTGGCGGGCAGAGGCACGGAGGTATTGCTTGCCGTTTGCTCGGAAAATTTCGGTCTCGATGCCCGGATTCCGGGGCAAATTCATCTCCTTGGGGGCTGCAAAGTAGCAGGTCTGCTCATCCCAGAGCGTGTTGCCGTTGGCGAGGCGGAGCACTGCCACCACCTCTTTTTTGTCTTTCCCTTGCAGGAGGCGTTCCAGGTCAATCGTGCGGATAAGCCCGGAGGCGTTGGCTTTCTGGCTGAACTTGCCGCTGACCTTGTTCAGCAGTTTGCCGTTGAAATCCAGCAATTCGACGGTGTAATCGCCTTTTATCGCTTTCAGCAAATCGTTGACCACCCACAGTTCCAGCGTCTTTTCCGTAACCTTGGGGGCTAAAATCACCGTCTTGCAGGCTTCCCTGGAGGCATATTGTGCGGCTTTCCAGTTGTGGTAATAATCGGTGGTAGACCAGCTTGCCACGGGCCAGCAGTCGTTCAGCTGCCACATGAGCGAACCCATGCAGTAAGGCATATTCCGGCGGTGTGTCTGTACGGCGCTGCGCATGGCTTTGGCTTGCAACACCTGGCTCATGTAGAGGAATTGCTCGAAATCTTCGGGAATATCGTAGTACCAGCCCATATACTCCTTAATGCGGAGGTTGCCGATGCCGCTGCGCTGGTGGGCTGCCAAGACTTCCGATTCGATGTCGTAATCCTCCGGCAGGGCGTATTTTTTAACCGTATTGAACTCCGGGAAAGACTGAAAACCGTATTCGCTGATGAAGCGTCCGATGTTGTTTTCATACTCTTCAAAGCGGTGTTTCTGGTGCCATACGCCCCAATAGTGGTTGTCTCCGCTGGTTGCAGGCAGCAGTTCATGGGCGTTTACGGCTGTGTCTGACATCGGAGAGGAGGGCCAGTAGTCGTCGCCGTCGGTATATGCGTTGATGACTTCGGGTAGTAGGTGGTGGAACAAATCGGTATATGCCTTAAAAATTTGTGCTTTTTCCGCTTCGCTGTATCCTTTCTGCCAGCCCCAGCGCGCCCAGGCCGCATCGATTTCGTTGTTGCCGCACCACAATGCCAGACTGGGGTGGTTGCGCAAGCGGACTACGTTGTCGATAGCTTCCTGGCGGACATTTTCCAAAAATTCGCTGTTGCCCGGATACATGGCGCAGGCAAAGGCGAAATCCTGCCATACCATAATGCCGTTCCGATCGCATAAGTCATAAAAATGGTCATCTTCATAAATCCCGCCACCCCATACGCGAATCATATTCATGTTGGCGTCTGCGGCGTCCTGCACCATCTTCTCGTAATCCTGCGGCGTGATGCGGGGCAGGAACATGTCGTTGGGTATCATGTTGGTGCCTTTGGCAAATACGGGCACGCCGTTCAGTTCAAAGTAGAAGGTGGAACCCGCCTCGTCTTTTTCCCGGATGAGCTTTAATGAGCGTAAGCCGGTTGTGACAGTTTGGTCGGCAACGATTTCACCGTTTTGTACAAGGTGAATTTCAAAGTTGCTGAGCGCAGGTTTCCCCAGCCCTTTACTCCACCATAATTCCGGATTCCTGACGGTGAAAGGAAGAGATACCTGATTGTTGCCGGCGTGGGCGGTCATGGCTTTTTTTGCCACCAACCTGTTTTTATGCCACACTTCCGCTTCAACGGGGCTTGCCGTTTCGGCAAGGAAATTGATTTCCGCTTCCAGACGGGCTTGCTTTTTCGTGACTTCCGGCTGACGGATAAAGCTATTTTCAATTTTCATGCCGTTCCAGCCTTCCAATACGACAGGTTTCCATATCCCGGAAGGTACCAGGCGGGGACCCCAGTCCCAACCGAAATGATAAGGGGCTTTGCGGGTGAAAACGCTGACTCTCACGTCTCCCATGCCGCCGAATTGGCTGTAATCGTTGGATGCTGGAAGTATTAGTCCGTATTTTTCCATCTCTTCTAGGCCTTTGGTGATGGGGGAATAGAAGCGGATTAAAAGTGTGTTGTCGCCTTTTTTCAGCTTGCCTTTGACATCGGTTTTCCAAATGCGGAACATGTTGTAGGGGGAAGCGATTTTTTCCCCGTTGAGGAATACGTCACACCAGGTGTCGAGCCCGTGGAATACGAGTTGCTGGTTATTGGCAGCCAGAATGGCTTCCGCAGGCTGAAAGGTAATGGCATATTCCCAGTTGATTTTGTCTATCCATTGCACCGTGGGTTCGTTGTTGCGGTAGAACGGGTCTTCGATGAGTTTGTGTGCCATCAGGTCGGTGTGTACCGAACCGGGTACAGTGGCGGACAACCATTTGCCTACGTGAGCCTGTCGGAATTGCCAGCCGGAATTGAGTTCTTGGTGTACCGGATTGTTGGCATAAAGTCCGGGAAAGCCAAACAGCATTGCCAGAATGAAAATGCGGAGAAAAATAGTGTTCATGATGTCAGTATTTTGAGAGTTGTTGTTCATTTATGTATTTAATTTTTATGGTTTAATGACGACCACACTATTGTCAGATGATTTTATTACATACAATTCTAACTCAAAAATAATAAATAATAACAAATCTCGTTCCTTTCACAAAAAAACGATCGATTTTCTGGGGATAAAAAACTAAAATGCAAGAAACACTTAAATTTTTAACAATAACCTGATAGAAAGCTATTTTATATTATTTAAATTTGCGTCACAGATTTTAAATCTGAATGCCCAAAAAAACGATCCTTTTTTTTGGAATGTGTGCTATAAATTAATTAAAATTAGGTAAATTTTATGAGGAAAATCTTTATGAAAGGCCTGCTATTATTGGTGCCGGTGTTTTTTATGACATTTGCTGCCATGTCACAGAGCATTGTTAAAGGAAAGATTATCGACTCGGAAACCAAGGAAGAATTGGTTGGAGCTACGGTAATGGTCAAAGGAACAACAGAGGGTATTGCTACCAGCTTGGATGGAAGTTTTGAACTGAAAACCGGGGCAGAAGGTAAACAAACGCTGGTTTTTCGGAGTGTGGGTTACAAAGAGTTGCAGAAAGAAGTAGAGCTTTCCGGAAATGTATTGGATTTGGGTGTGATAAAACTCAAAACGGAAGCAATCGGGTTGGGTGATGTGACGGTAACAGCATCGGTGGCGGTGCGTCGTAAAACTCCTGTGGCTATTTCCGTTGTGGAACCTGTGGAGATTGAAGCCAAGCTCTCTACACAGGAATTTCCGGAAGTATTGAAGTCTACGCCGGGAGTATATGCTACCAAATCGGGTGGTGCTTTTGGAGATTCCCGAATCAATTTGCGCGGTTTTGAACAGGCTAATATTGCTGTGATGATTAACGGTGTGCCGATGAACGATATGGAGTGGGGCGGTTTGTATTGGTCTAACTGGGCAGGACTTTCGGATGTGACTCGTTCCATGCAGGTGCAGCGCGGATTAGGGGCTTCTAAGGTTTCCTCACCTTCAGTCGGAGGATCTATCAATATCGTAACCAAAACGACGGATGCCAAAGCCGGCGGTTCTATTTCCTACGCATTGGGAAATGACGGTTACAACAAAGTGATGTTTAACGTATCTACCGGCTTGCGCAACGGCTGGGCGCTGACCTTGCTGGGTGCCAAAAGCTGGGGCGACGGATACATCCAGGGAACGGAATTCGAAGCCTATTCTTATTTCGGAAATATTTCCAAACAGATCAATGACAATCATCTGTTGTCGTTCACGGTATTCGGGGCTCCGCAGTGGCACAATCAGCGGAGCAACTATGACGGTCTGACGATTGCCGGCTGGCAGAATGTGGAAAAATATATGGGCAAAGACCGCCAGTACCGCTACAATCCGACCTATGGTTTCGGCTTGCACGGGGAACGCAAGACTTCTTCCTACAACCACTATCACAAACCCCAGATTTCATTGAACCACTTCTGGACAATCAATGAAAAATCCAGCCTTTCCACGGTTGCATATGTGTCTATTGGTCGCGGAGGCGGTTATAAGGGATTGGGTTCGACTTCCGAATATGCTAATATGTGGTACGGCTCAAACAACGGAACGTTGAACACCTATTTCCGCAACGATGATGGAACGTTTGCTTACGATAAGATTTACGAACTCAACGCAACGAGCGATAACGGTTCGTTGATGGCGATGTCGGAGTCCAAGAACGAACACAACTGGTATGGCTTGATGTCTACTTATACGACTAAAATCGGAAAGTATTTTGATGTGTACGGAGGTATTGATTTCCGTTATTACAACGGTACGCATACCAATGAATTGGTAGACCTTTATGGAGGAGAGTTTTTTGTAGACCGTTACCGGGCAAATGTCAGCAGTGCAAACAATGCCAACCGGAATAATCCGGAATGGGTGAATCAGAAACTGAAAGTGGGGGATGTGGTGTACCGGGACTATGACGGCTACGTGATGCAGGAAGGTATCTTCGGACAGGCAGAGTACAACAAAGGACCGTTGAGTGTGTTTGTGGCTGGTGCCGTTTCAAATTCCGGCTACTGGCAGAAAAACCATTTTTATTACGATAAAGAACACGAAAAGTCGAAAACCGAAAACTTTATCGGTTGGAACGTAAAGGGAGGTGCCAATTATAACCTTACCGAACAGCACAATGTATTCGCCAATATCGGTTACATCTCCCGTGCGCCTTTCTATTCCGGCGGCGTCTTCCTGTATGCCATGAACAGCAATGCGACGAACCCCGATGCTGTCAACGAAAAGGTATTTTCAGCAGAGGTCGGCTACGGCTTCCGTTCTTCCATGTTCAGTGCCAATTTGAACCTGTACCGTACGGAATGGCTGGATAAGACCATGACGCGTACCATGACTTTAAATAATGATGACCGGGCTACAATTAATATGAGTGGTGTGGATGCTTTGCATCAGGGAATAGAAGTTGATTTTGTTTTCCGTCCTATTAAGAATGTGGATATTAACGGTATGCTTTCTATCGGTGACTGGAAGTGGAATAGTGTTTCTTCCGGTTATTTCTATAATTCATCCGGTCAGCCTTTAAAAAATAAAAATGGAGATTTAGCCTCCGGGATTCAAGCCGAAGACCATGCTAAAATGGTATTGGATTTGGACGGGACCCGCGTAGGAAACTCTGCACAGACGACTTTTGCTATCGGAGCTAAGGTACAGCCGATGAAAGGCTTGCGGGTAGGTGCCGATTATACCTACTGGATGCGGAATTATGCGGAATTTTCTGTGGGTGGTAGCAATGGAGATGATTTGGTAATGAATGGTAAAAAGAAATACGAAACACCCTGGAGAATGCCTTCGGCAGGAGAACTGGATTTGAATGTTAATTACCGTTTCCCGTTAGGTAAATTATGGGCGACTATTTATGGAAATGTGAATAACGTACTGGATAATAGATCTATCTCAGACGCTTTTGATGGGGCTGGGCATAATTGGCAAACAGCTTATCGCGTATTTTATCGGTTTGGGCGGAATTATTCTGTACGTCTGAAGATTAATTTTTAATGATTTGATGATTTAATAAATAGAATATGAAAAAATATCTGATATTCCTTTGCATCGCCTCCTTGTTTGGAATAACGGCTTGTGAAGATGATTTCAATAAAGATAACTTCAAGGGGTTAGAGGAAATGACTAAGCCCGAGAATGTATTGGATAAAGATTATAGTTTGACGGAAGCCGATTATACGACTATCGGCGGATTGAAAGTGGAAGGAATAGATTCTGCCGATTTAAAAGCGGTAGAAAAGAATCAGTATTTGACTTCTGCAACGAATCCGCGGGTAGTGTTACCGGTTTTCTTGGCAAAAAACTGGAAAACGGCTTCTTTGGATGCTACACTTCGTTTAACTTTTAATTATGTACCGGACGTTCCGGATTATTTGACCGCGATTGCTACTTCACAAATTTATGAGTTGACAACAGATGATTATACAACGATTTGGGGAGAAGCTGGAAATGAATATCTGACTTCTGGGAATAATCAGGAAGGAAATTTGTCAGTTATATTGGAAAAAGCTATTACAGAGCCGACAAAAGGACAATATGTAGTTGCTGCTTATCAGTATTTGGATAATGAATCCGGTGCGGGGGATAATCAAGATGAAGAGAGCATTGAACTTCTGAATGAAAGTTTTGCAGATGGACAGGGTAATTTTACTATCAACGATGTCCAATTGCCTTCGGGTTCTACGTATGTGTGGAAAGCGGATAAGAATAAATATATGAAGGCTTCAGCTTATGTCAATAAAGCCAATCGGGCTTCAGAAAGTTGGTTGATTTCTCCGCTTATCGATATGACTGAGGTCACGGAGGCTGTATTGACTTTTGAACATGCGATTAATTTCGGTTCTGCGGCTTCCTATCCTACACATATGACATTATGGGTAGCCGTGGAGGGGAGTGAGGACTGGCAACAGCTGACAATTCCGAATTTACCTACAGAAGGAAGTTGGACTTTTCTTGAAAGTGGAGAGATTGACTTGTCCGCATATGCTGGAAAATCGGTTAAAATTGCTTTTAAATATTTAAGTACAGATGCTGCGGCAGCAACATGGGAAGTGAAGAATGTGGCTATTACCGGCTCAGTTGCAGCAGGTGAGTTTGAAATCCGTAATGCTGTTTATGCTTATGATGGTGAAACATGGGCTGAATCTCAGAAAGTTGTGATTCTTAATCCTGTCGATTATAAGACAATGGGAGGTCCGGAGAAGGGATATTTCAGTACAGAAATACCTGCCGACAATTATTTGCCCCAGTTCCTGCATTTGAAATATCCTTATGCACAAGGACCTGATACTTTGGTAGTCATGTATAATTATTCCAATAAGACAACTTTAAAAGCAGATGAATATGTACTTGACAAGGGTGTTTGGAAAGCCAATACCCAACCTGTAACCGTTGTTACAGAGCAATATGCTTTGGGTACGGAAGGATGGGTTTATAGCCCTGACGTTGTAGTTATTTTGAAGCCGGGTAAAAGGGTTGGAACAGGTCATTTCCAGGCATTGACAGACTGGGTATGGGAAAATGTGGATCAGAAAGAAGAAGGGTTAACGGATACCGAAAAGGGTAAAGGATATGTGACCAGTTTTGGTAATAATGATTATTACTATGGTGGTTCTGAATATCAGAATAATTTTGATTTTCGTCCTGCTGCATGGAGAGAGCAGATGCCTAAAGCCTATGAAGATATGACGGATGAAGAGTTGACTGCCTTGATGTGGAAGCGTTTACCGAAGGGAATAGAGAATATGTTGAATACGAAGTATGCAGATGTAGACTTGACGAATGACCCGGTACATTATGTATTGAAATTCGGTATTTACGGAATAGGGGGTTCTTCTGCTACGAAATACTATTCTATCCGTTGTAAATTAGTGGGGAAAGGAAAATTCTCTTATGTTGAGAATTCGCTGAAGGAGATTAGTAGTTTATAATGAGACAAATGAAATTTATTTCAACTTTTATTGCGGGCAGCATTTTGCTGCTCGCAATATTTTTCTCCGCTTGTAGTGATGACCACAAGCAGGAGGAGGAACCTAAAGAAGACTTGACCAACACTGTTCCGGGGCGTTTGGAAATACCCCGTCTGACGGGAGATACGGTTACGTATAAATTTATTGACCATACGGTAACTTATCAGGGAAAGACGGTTCATAACTATTCAATGGAGTATAATCTCTCTTTGCGCCATACCCGTTGGGTGGCTTTTACTGCCTGCGGTTTGACGGCGGCGGACCAGGTGACCCGCACGAATGCCTGGGATGATGATCCGCAGGTACCGGAGGAGAAACGTACGGAAAGAGCCGATTATAGCGGATACGACCGGGGGCATTTGGTGGCGTCCAATGACCGGCGCTATTGTCGCGAGGCGAACGAACAAACTTTCTATTATTCCAATATGAGTCCGCAGTTGTCCGATTTTAACCAGAAAATCTGGCAGAAATTGGAAGAGAATGTCAAGGAATGGATGCAGGACGAAACGTTGCGCGACACGCTTTATGTGGTAAAAGGCGGGACAATCCGGGAAGACCAGGTGTTGAAATACAACGGGGAGCATGGCGTGCCGGTTCCGAAATACTATTTCATGGCGGTGTTGGCGAAAAAAGGTGTGAATTATAAATCCATTGCCTTTTGGTTGGAGCATAAAAACTATTCCGAGCCTTACGATTTGCAGGGGAAAGCCCTTTCGGTCGATGAACTGGAGGAAAAGACGGGTATTGATTTCTTCCCTTTATTGCCGGATGCGATAGAGCGGCAGACAGAAGCTGTTTATAGCCTTGATGACTGGACCTGGAAAAACAGATAAAACAGCAGACCTTTAAATTACTCGTGAAATCAGCCGGAAACAAAATAATAGACACCGATATCGTATTGGGAGTATAAACAGATATTACAGGGGTATTGCCGTTTCAAGTCCGAATCACCTCCGTTCCGGAACGGAACAGAATGGGAAAAGATCCGTTCTGCAGACTTTCGGGTCGTAGCGAGGACTTTTTTAATGCGCCTCGTAAATCAGCTTATATCCCTTTTCTTTACCCTGTTTAAACCACTTGCCGGGGATGACTTTCCAGTCGTTGCGGCATTGCGGGTGGAGTGTTTTTTTCTCTTGGATATATTCCGTGATATAATAGCGCACATCCCTGGGCTTGATTTCCACGATGCGCTTTTCCATTTCTTCCTTGCTCCAGCCCAAACCTTGTGAAAGGTGGCCTCCTCCTCCGTTGCCCCGGTAGGAATTGATGGCTACTCTATACATTTTGTCCGGGTTAAAAGGCGTGCCGTCGGAAAGCGAAAGGATTTCCACCCGTTGGCCCGGTTCTTTGCTCACATCTACGGTATAACGGATGCCTGCCACGCATGAAAAATTGAAAAATGGATGGGCAAGCGTGTATGCTCCCCGGCTGTTTTTTACGGGATTGCCTTTTTCATCTGTCTTGAAATTCAGCAGATGGTCGTTGGCTGAACGCATCGTGTTGTATTGGAGGCCATAGGCATATTCCAGGTACTTGTCAATCTCTTCACCCGTGAAATTCATCACGTATAAACCGTTTTCATAGCTGTACAGGTTAAACATATCCCGGATTGTAACCTCTCCTCTCTCAATGCGGGCATCCATTTGCAGTATCGTACTGAATGAAACATCGGCGCCTGTGGTGGCCAACTGTACGTTATGAATAAAATCAGTAAATGCGGAAGGGCCGAAAATTCCGTCCCGTCCGGACAGGACTTCGCTGAATGTTCCGATGGGAGTATCGATGTAAGATTTCACCTTTTCCAAAGCCGGCGTAAAATGACGGATGTAGGCGGAATCTTGGGGGGTATTTGCCAATTTAATCAATTGGGCGTGAATCGTTTTGTCGTATTTTTTACCGTGGCGTGTCAAATTGATGTCTACCTTTCCGAGAAAAGTGGCGTGCGACCGCGGGTCAATGACCATCACTTTGTGTCCGGCGTCGTTGGTAATCTCTTCCACTTTTCCCTGGTGGTCGTGTCCCATGATAATCAGGTCAAATCCATCCACCTGCCTGGCTACCAGCAGGCTGGCATTTTCATTCCGGGGAGTTGTTGCCTTTTCGCCTCCATACTCATAATCGAAACCGGCATGGAAAAGACCGATTAGCAAATCGGGTTGTTCTTCGGTTTGAATCCGGGAAACCCACAAGCGGGCAGTTTCAATCATATCCCGGAACTCCATGCCTTCCCATAAATGTTTGGGCAGCCATTTTGGAATACCGGGAGTGGTCAATCCTAAAACGGCGATTTTTATACCGTTCCGGTGGATAATGGCATAAGGCTGGAAATAAGGCTCGCCGGTAGCGGTATTCACTGCATTTGCCGACAGCCAGGGATGGTGAAATTCCCGTTTCAGTTTGTCATAGACCGGATGACCTGCTTCTATATCGTGGTTTCCGACGCTTCCGGCATCGTAGTGCAGATAATTCATGACCTGGGCGGTAATGTTCGTTTCGGCGGTATCAATCACATTGTAGTAATAGTTTGACGGCTGCCCTTGCAGGATATCTCCGTTGTCCAGCAAAATCACTTCGTCGGGACGGTTTGCACGTTCATTTTTCACTATCGCAGCGACATTTGCTAGACTGCTTTTATTCGGGCGGTTTCTTTTCAGGTCATAGTCGAAGACAGTACCGTGGACGTCCGTAGTACAATAAATGGTCAGTTTGGCTTTTTCCGGTTTGGAATGGCATGATACCAACAAACCGCACGCAAGAATAAAAACAGTCAACAATGAACACCCTTTGATTTTCATGGCAAAAACTCCGTTATAAATGACATATTTGAATTACGGGTGTAAAGATAATAAAAAGCAAAAATAGTAGACTGGTCGGGAGAGTCCCTTTTTTTCCTGCTTGAAAAGGGAAATTTTCATTTAAAACGTTTAACTTTAACCGCGTTTTTAAATGGAAAACAGAATGAGTGGTGTAATCAAAAAAACAGGCTGGCTGTTACCGGCATTGTTGCTGCTGACGGCGGGAACGGCTCTGGCCCAGCAGGGAAACGGGATTCAGAGTGCCGCCAACATCGAAAGTCATATTTCCGTCCTATCGGTATTAAGGGGATTGCTGGGGATTGCCGTGTTAATCGGAATCGCCTGGCTTTTCAGTAACAACCGCAAGGCCATTTCCTGGAAAGTGGTCGGCATGGGCTTGGTCATTCAGTTGGTGCTGGCTGTCGGCATCCTGTACGTGCCTTTTGTCCAGGCGTTCTTTGAATTTTTCGGGAAGATATTCCTGACCATCCTCGACTTTACTAAAGCCGGGAGCGACTTTCTCTTGGGTGACTTGATGGACACCACCAAAGTGGGATATGTTTTTGCTTTCCAGGTTTTGCCCACGATCATATTCTTTTCGGCATTGACCTCGCTGCTGTTTTATCTGGGCATCATACAGAAAGTGGTGTATGCTTTGGCATGGGGAATGACCAAACTGATGAACATTTCCGGTATGGAAGCCCTGTCGGTGTCCGGCAACATCTTTTTAGGGCAAACGGAAGCGCCGCTGATGATTAAAGAATATCTGGACGACATGACCCCCTCTGAAATATTTTTGGTCATGACGGGAGGAATGGCAACCATTGCGGGGGGAGTTTTGGCGGCTTACATCAGTTTCCTGGGCGGGGAAGACCCTGTACAGAGGCTGGTATTTGCCAAACATCTGCTGGCGGCTTCGGTCATGGCGGCTCCGGGAGCGGTGGTATTTGCCAAACTGTTGGTACCGCAAAACAAAGCGGTAAACAACAACATACAGGTATCCAAAAACAAAGTGGGGAAAAACATTCTGGATGCTATCTCGAACGGTACGACGGAAGGCGTGAAACTGGCTGTTAATGTGGCCGGTATGTTGCTGGTATTTGTGGCATTCATCGCTTTTGCCAATTACTTGTTCGGAAAAATCGGCGGCTTCACCGGTTTGAATGAATGGATAACCCAAATCACGGACGGCAGGAATACCGAACTGAGTTTGCAGTTTATTTTGGGGTACGCCATTTCGCCTTTAATGTGGCTTATCGGGATTTCGGGGAAAGACATGGTTTATGCCGGGAGCCTGCTGGGGCAAAAAGTGATTATGACGGAATTCATAGGATACGTGGATTTGGCGAACCTGAAAGCGGCAGGGGCATTCCACGAGGTGAAGTCCATCATCATGTGCACCTACTTCCTGTGCGGTTTTGCCAACTTTGCTTCCATCGGTATTCAGATCGGCGGTATCGGCGGATTGACACCGAAAAACAAATCCTTGCTGGCGCAATTCGGTTTGCGGGCATTGCTTGCCGGGACGCTGGCCTCCTTGCTTTCGGCGACTGTTGTCGGGATGATTATCGGATGATGAATTATTCCTCCTGTTTTTTCAGCAGGTCGTAACATTTTCGGACGGTTTCGTAATCAAACCCTCGGCCAAGGCAAAATCGGAACAGTTTGGCTTTTGTTTGGAGGGCGTCCGTATCGTGGATAGCGCGAAGTTTCTGTTTCAACAAAGAGAGACATGTCGTTTCGTATTCGGAAGCATCTAATGTGGAGAGGGCTTCCCGGATGATGTCGGAAGAGATTCCTTTTTGACGGAGCATCAGACCGATTTTTTGCACACCCCAGCGGTTAAAGCGGAATTTATCCCGGGCATAGAAGGAGGCAAACCGGGCTTCATCGATAAACCTGTTTTTTTGCAGAAAATCCAGGATACGGTTGCAATCTTTCGGTGTGATTTCCCAGGCAAGCAGTTTTTTCCGGATATCGTCACAACAATACTCTTTTTTGCTGCATAGCGACGCAGCAAGATTCAGGGCTTTTTTATAATCCATCGTGCAATTCTCCTCTTACAAAACGGTCTTTCCCGTAAAAATCTTTTTTTAAGACAAGCCGGCAATACCCGGAGGCCTCCATCAGTTGCAACATCTCTTTCCCTAGCGCTTCATTGATTTCAAAAAAAAGTTTCCCGCCTTGTGTCAAGTGCCGTTTCCCCCATTTAACGATGGTGCGGTAATATATCAGCGGGTCATCGTCCGGTACAAATAAAGCTCTGTGGGGCTCGTAATCCAGGACGCGTTTTTGCATCAGAGGTTTTTCCTGCTCGCGGACATAAGGGGGATTACTGACAATAATATCGTATTGCTCCGGCGTGTTGAAACGGAAAATATCCGCTTGCATGAAATCCGCTTGCAAGTGATTCAGTTGCGCGTTTTGACGGGCTTGTTTGACGGCTTCCGGTGAGATGTCCAGACCGCAGACGGAGGCTTCGGGCAGGGAATGTGCCAGTGACAATGCGATGCAGCCGCTTCCGGTGCCGATATCCAAAATACGGGCGGAGGAAGGTGCCGTTTCCTTAATCCAATAAACCAGTTCTTCTGTCTCCGGGCGGGGAATAAGAGTGGATGGGTTTAATCCGATTCTTAACCCCGCGAAAACAGTTTCACCCAAGACATATTGGATGGGTTGGCCGGCTTTTAACTGCCCGGTGATTTTAATAAAATTCTTTACAAAGCTTTCATCCAAATCTTCGCTTTTTTTGAGATGGATGTCTATATTTGTGTAGTGAAATACATCCGTGAAGATGATTTGACAAATACTTCGGATTTCTTCCGCTCCGTATGTATCTTTCAATTCTTCTCTTGCGTATTGAATGAGTGTAAACAAAGAGTGATTCATAAAACAAAGATAGAGCGAAAATCTGAAAATGAGAAAATGAAATGCAGTTATCTCCCTGCTGCTGATCCTACTTTATGAGCTGGTCCCTGATTATACAATATGTGCTGATTACATCCTATTTGCTGACGATTATATCCATCACCTTCAGCATCGTTCTGGAAAACAGAAATCCGGTACGGACGTTGGCGTGGATAGGTGTATTGGTGTTTGTGCCGTTTGTCGGGCTGCTTTTCTATCTCTATTTCGGGGTAAACTACCGCAAAGTGAAGATGTTTTCCATGAAAGGGCTGGGGGATATGAAGTGGTTGCAGTACATGAGCGAGGACCAGAAACAGAGAATCAAGAAAACGGAGCTTATCAAAAAGGAGGACATGGAAGAGGTTCGCAAGCTCATGACCCTCTTGCTCAATAACAGCAAAGCTCTGTTAACCCGCTACAATAAAGTGGAAATCCTGAACAACGGAAGTGAGACATTCCCGGCTATTTTCGCTGCCTTGTGCAAGGCCCGGAAGTACATCCATTTGGAATACTACATCCTGGAACCCGGTGAGTTGTTTGACCGTTTGATAGAAATACTGATAGCCAAGGCGAAAGCCGGGGTGGAAGTACGCATCATTTATGATGATGTTGGTTCCTGGGGATTGCCGAAAAAGTGCAAACAGGAGATGAGGGAGGCTGGCATACAGATTTATCCTTTCCTGCCTGTGCGCTTTCATAAGATTGCAAGCAATGCGAACTACCGGAACCATCGTAAAATTATTGTCATTGACGGAGAGACGGCTTTTGTCGGAGGGCTGAATTTTGCTGACCGCTATCTGAACGGAGTGCCGGGAATCGGTGAGTGGCGGGACACCCATCTGCAAGTCAAAGGAGAGGTTGCTACCTCTTTGCAGACGGTGTTTCTGATTGACTGGTATTTTGTCCGGCAGGAACTGTTGCTGAACCGGGAGGAATATTTGCCTTATGTCCGGGAGGAGGGAAATGTGATAACACAGGTCGTTTCTTGTGGTCCCGATAGTGATTGGGCGTCTATACAACAGGCTTATTTTACGCTTATCAATATGGCGAAGAAATATGTCTTTATCTCTACCCCTTATTTTATGCCGGGAGAAACAACGCTCAACTGCATCAAGGCTGCCGCCATGGGGGGAGTGGATGTGCGGATATTGCTTCCGCATCGTACCGATTCATGGCTGACGCACTGGTGTTCCCGTTCCTTTGTTGAGGAATTGTTGGCTGCCGGGGTGAAGGTATATTGGTATCAGAAAGGCATTAATCACAGCAAGGTGATTGTTGTGGACGGCATTGTGGCCAGTGTGGGGACAGCCAATGTGGATATGCGGAGTTTTGAGCAGAATTTTGAAGTGAACCTGATTGTATATGACCGGAATTTTGCCCGGGACATTGCGGCTTCTTTTATGGACGATCTGAAAGAGAGTCGGGAAGAGAGCATGCACAGATGGAAATTCCTGAGTGACAAAGATAAGGTGCGTGAATCGGTCGCCCGCTTGTTTGCTCCTCTGTTATAATAATTGTGGTGGTTATTTTGTATTAAACAGATAAATCAATGGAAATCAGTATTGACAGCCGTTCGGTGGCGAATCCCGCAACGACTATGTTTTTTGCCTTGAAAGGACCGAATCATAACGGACATGATTATGTGGTAAAATTGTATGAACGTGGTGTGCGCAATTTTGTTGTCAGTGAGAAAAGAGAGGAGTTTGTTCCCTTGAAAGAGGCAAAATTTTATGAAGTGGAGGATGTTTTGAAAGCCTTGCAGACCTATGCCAAATCTCATCGGGAAAAAAGAAAGGCGGAGGTGGTGGCGATTACCGGAAGTAACGGAAAAACTATCGTCAAAGAGTGGTTATACCAGTTGCTGGCGGATGATTTTTCTGTATACCGCAGCCCGCGGAGCTACAACTCGCAGGTGGGGGTTCCCCTGTCATTGTCTGGAATTGCTAAAAATACACAGATTGCCTTGATTGAAGCCGGGATTTCCCGTAAAGGGGAGATGGTGAAACTGGAAAGCATGATCAAGCCGGAGGTGGCTGTTTTTACCCATTTGGGTGACGCTCACGGGGAAAACTTTTCCTCCTTGCAGGAAAAGCTGGCCGAAAAGGCCGTCCTGTTCAGGTATTGCCGGGTCGTGGTGGGAAGAGAGGGAGACGCGATGGATTATATTCTTTCGGTAGTGCGGAAAGAGACGGAGAAGATGATATGGGGGCAGGGAGAGCATGCAACCCTGAAAGTAGAGGAGGGGCGCAGGACAGACAAGAGCCGGGAAGTCCGGATAACCTATCAAAATCAGACGTTCGGATTGGAGATCCCTTTTGGGGATGAGGCATCGTATGAAAATTGCATGAATGCTGTTTGTGTCTGTTTGCTGAAAGGGATGAGTGCGGAAAAAATTGTGGCGAAAGTACGGCAATTACAGCCGATTGCCATGCGAATGGAGATAAAAGAGGGAATCAATCGTTGTGTCGTAATACACGACTATTACAATTCGGACTCCTCCTCTTTCCGCTTGGCATTAAATTCCCTGACGATGCAGGATGAGGCGAAAAAAAGAGTGGTGATTCTTTCTGATTTCATTGATACGGACATCGATAAGGCGGCGCTTTACCGGGAAGTAGCAGGGATATTGCGGAAAGCCGGGGTGGGATTGTTTATTGGAATCGGGGATGAGCTGCTGAAATACAAAGCCTATTTCTTGATGGATTCCCGTTTTTATACCGATACGGATAATTTCCTGAAACAGGAAAAACGGGACACGTTTCATGATCAGGCCATTCTGATTAAGGGAGCCCGGAAATACCAGTTTGAGTACATTGCCGGTTTCCTGCAAAAGCAGTCCCACAATACTGTGCTGGAAGTGGATATGGATGCCATGACACAAAATCTGACCTATTTCCGTTCGCTAATACCTTCAACGACCCAATTGGCCGTTATGGTGAAAGCTTTTTCCTATGGTACCGGTGCGGGTGAGGTGGCGAATCTCTTGCAATACCAGGGTGTAAATTACCTGATGGTTGCTTTTGCCGATGAAGGTGTGGCTTTGCGTGCGGAAGGCATAACGATACCGATTGCTGTGATGAATCCTCAACCGGAAGCCTTTGATAATATGATTGAGTTTAATCTGGAACCGGAGATTTATTCGCTTGAGTTACTGGAGGCTTTTGACCGCAGTCTGCTGAAACACGGTATCGAAAATTATCCGGTCCATCTGAAATTGAATACGGGGATGAACCGTTCGGGGCTGGACCCGGAAGAGGTGGACGCTTTGTTGCAGTTTTTTAGGGTGAAGAGGAGAGTGAAACTTTGCTCTGTCTTCTCTCATTTGGCCGGGAGCGACGAAGCGGTGCATGATGAATTCACACGTCATCAAATTCAACTTTTTACAGAAATGACGGAAAAAATACAGGCGGCATTTGATTATAAAATCATGCGTCACATCCTGAATTCTGCCGGGATAGAGCGTTTCACTTCTTTTGCTTTTGATATGGTACGCTTGGGCATCGGGTTGCATGGAATAAGTGTGGCGGAAACTCCGTTGATTCCGGTGAGCACGTTCAAGACCTACATCGCTTCTGTAAGGAAAGTCAAAAGCGGGGAGACCATCGGATACGGCCGTAAAGGCAAAACAGAACGGGAATCGTTGATTGCTGTCGTTCCGGTAGGCTATGCCGACGGCTTGAACCGTCATTTGAGCAACGGCGTGGGAGAAATGTGGGTACGAGGCAAGAGAGTGCCCATTATTGGCAACATCTGTATGGACACCTGCATGTTGGATGTCACGGACACGGGAGCGCAAGTGGGGGATGAAGTGGAGATTTTTGGCAAGAACATCTTAGTCACGGAAGTTGCAGCGAAATTATCGACCATTCCTTATGAAGTACTGACCAGTGTTGCCCAGCGGGTGAAACGGGTATATTGTAGAAGTTAAGAAGTCTGTTTTTTTAGATCCAGAGAGATACAAGGGGACGGGGCTTTTGTGTCATGGAAAAGTCAAAAAAAGGTTGAAAGAACTTTTTCTTTCAACCTTTTTAATTTTAATTGTTTTAATCCTTACTTTAATGCATTGATGCTTTCTTCCAGTTCGTCAGGGGTAATTGGCTTGGCAATGATCTGGTTGTTGTTGTCAAGCAGGAAGATGGACGGCGTGGCGAAGAGATTGAAATCGATGGCTGCCTGGCTGTCGAAAGCTCCTTCTACGTAAGCGCTTGTCCATTGGGTCGGGTGTTCTTTGGAGTATTTTTCCCAGTCTTCTCGTTTTTCATCGATGGAGATACACAGGATTTTTACGTTGTGTTTCCGGAAAAGACCTTTCTGGATATATTCGGGCAGTTTGTTCATGAGTATTTGGCAGTGGCTGCATCCCGTGTGCCAGAAAACCAGCAGCGTATAGGGATTAACTTCGCTGTATAGGCTCACCGGATTGTTGTTGATGTCCATGGCTACGACGTCCGGCACTTTTTGTCCGATAGCCATTTTTTTGTAGCCTTCCAACCGGCGTTTCACCATATCCATGGAACTGCCGCACTGTTGCAGGTAGTTGCTGGAAATGTGTGCCAGTACCTCTTCCATTTTCATGGCTTCAAAGCCGGAAATCAGGAATTGAAGCAGATTGTTGCGGATTTCTTCATTTACACTGATTTGAGGCTCGATGCGGTCCAGTACTTTGATGATAACTGCTTCATTTTCACGCGGGCCGGCTTCCCGGTTCATGAAAAAGTTAATGTACTGAAAAAGCTTATCCGTATAGATGTTTGTGTTGAGCAAAAGAGTGTCCGTAAATTCCACTCTGGAAAGGAATTGTTCGCGGTAGATGGAATCCCGTTCCTGGGGGGTAAGATTGCCTTCCGTAAAGGGCATGCGGCGAGTGTTGAGGATACGGGCGGCTAAGGAGCCGGGACGGCTGTTGTAACAACTGTCAATCCATTTGTCGCGTTCTATCTGATACTCTTTATAATAATTGAGTGCCATGTTATAGAAAGCGTCCCGGTCCGGATATTGTGTGACCACTTGTTCCAAGGAGCCCAGTTTCATGAAATAGCGGTTGTCTTTTTTCATGTAGGAGAAATAATCCCGGTTTTCGTCCGACTCGATAACTTCGACGGAGGCTTCCGGATTATTGAAGTCTAAGGTCATTTCCACGTTTTCACGGGTATACAGAAAATCCAGTGCCGTCGGTTGCCTGTTCATAAATTGGGCATAGGGGGAAGAACCCAATACTGCCCGCAGCATTCCTGCATCCGTAGATTCCGGTACGTTGAATGTGATCGTCTGCTGGTTTACGACCGGTACACTGTCGACGACGTACATATTTCCGTTGAATATCCTCAATAAAATAGGTTTGCTCTCCGAAGGCATGTTCTGCACATGGAGTTTTACCTGATACTCTTTTCCGATGCATAGCAGCGGAAAAAATAAAAACAGAAAAAGTAATTTTTGCATACGTATAAAAATTGAAGTTATACAAATTGTGATATTCTTGCCGGATACAAGAGTTTAACGGTTTTTAAGCCAGTTTTCTATGTTTCGGCAAACGATGCTGATTCTTTCCCCGAAGGCTTCTTTTGTGGCATAGCCTAAATGGGGAAGCATCAGTAAATTCGGTGCGTTAAACAGTTCGTAATGGGCAGGCAGGGGTGGTTCCTGGTCGTAAACATCAACGGCAGCACCAGCAATGATGCTTTTACGCAAGGCGTTATAAAGTGCACCGGAGTTTACCACAGGACCTTTGGCTGTGTTAATTAATATGGTGTGGGGAGGCATCAGGGCGAGTTCGGCTTCATTTACAAAATCTCTGGTGTCGGCTGTGAGCGGAATGTGGACGGATATAATGTCCGATTCTTTAAACAGTTCGTTTTTAGTGACCATCCGGATGCCGGGTAATTCTCTGGGGGTACGGTTGTAGGCAATGATTTTACAACCGAAAGCTTCGGCCAGCCGTGCAACCCGCAAACCGATGGCACCCGTGCCGATGATGCCTACTGTTTTCCCGGCTAATTCGGAACCGATGAAATTCTCTCGGGCTCCGCAAATGCGGGTGATGGCATCACCTCCCACGATTTTGCGGTATACGGCAATCATCATCCCGATGGCTAATTCGGCAACTGCTTGTGTGGAGTAGCCTGCGGCATTTTGTACAAATATGCCCCGCCGGTTACACTCTTCCAGGTCGATGTGGTCCAGTCCGGTAAATGCTACGGCAATCATTTTCAGTGACGGGCAGGCATCTAAAAAACGTTTCCTTAGCGGGATGTTGCTCACCACAAGGATTTCCGCATCTTTGGCCCGGCGGATGAGTTCCGGCTCCTCCTCTGTCCGGTCCGGCCACACTGTAATGTTGTGTCCGGCTTCCCGCAGGCTCTTGGTTTGAGTCGCCATTATGCATTCGCATACGCCTAACGGTTCTAAAAATGTAATTTGCATTGCCTCTTGATTTGGTACCGGAGACAAAAATAATGAAATTCTGCGGATATTTTATTTTGCTGATTTGTTTCTTACTTTTGCCAAAAAAAAGAATTGGATATAAAAGACTTACTTCAAAGATACCTGACTTCGCCTGTGGTCGGAAAACTCACATCCAGGCTGCAAGGAGAGAGGAAGTACAGGCTGCTACATAATGCCGGATCGGTAACGTCTGTAATTCTGAGTGCCATGTTGCATACCCGTCCGGGATTCCGGGTGGTAGTACTGGACGACAGAGAGGAAGCTGCTTATTTCTATAATGATGTGCTGGCTTTTGCCGATGGGAAAAAGGTGTGTTTTCTGCCTTCCTCATATCGGCGTACCATTCATCCGGATGAGAAGGACAATGATTCTGTGTTGCTCAGGACCGAAGTGCTCGACAGTGTGGCTAACGGGGAAGCCCAGATGATTGTTACTTATCCCGAAGCCCTGGCGGAACGGGTAGTGGCGAAAGATGTTCTGCGAAAAATGTCCATGACGGTGCGGAAAGGGGACAAGCTCTCCATTTCGTTTGTTGAAAACCTGCTATCGGAATACGGTTTTGAGCGGAGTGACTTTGTATATGAGCCGGGACAGTACTCTATTCGGGGCAGTATTATAGATGTCTATTCTTATGCGGAAGAGTTGCCTGTCCGTATCGATTTTTTCGGAGACGAGGTGGAGAGTCTCCGTTTTTTTGATGTCGAAACTCAATTGTCGGATCAGTTAACCGAAGCGGTTTCCCTGGTGCCGGATTTGAGTAACCTGGAGGAAGGTTATGCCTGTACGGATTTGTTTGCTTATTTTACGGAAAAACCGGTGTGGTGGATTAAAAACGGGCTGTTTCTGAATGATAAAATTAAAGCTTTACGCAAGGAAGCTCCTGATGGGATTTTAACGGATGAAACGCAACTGTTTGAATACATAGACGGGTGCGGTGTGGTGGAATGGGGCCCAGATATGTATTTCAGGGGAGAATCGGTGGATGTGAAATGTGACGCGCAGCCTGTGGTAAATAAGAAGTTCGAGTTGCTGGCGGATACTTTGCAGATGAAACAGGAGGCTGGTTATGAGATTTTTGTCTGCTCCACGAATGAGATGCAGTTGCGCCGTTTGCAGGATATTTTTTCCGATAAGGGCTATGCCATCCGTTTCACGCATCTGGAAGGGGTGGTGCATGAAGGATTTTCCGATGAGCAGATGCGTATTTGTGTGTATACCGAACATCAGATTTTTGACCGTTATCACAAATACCGTTTACAGACCGCGCGTATCCGCAAAGGACGGGAGTCCATTACCTTGAGCGAGTTGCAGAATTTGCATCCCGGAGATTATGTCGTGCACGTCGATCACGGAATCGGTCGGTTTGGCGGACTGGTAAAACTTAATAATAACGGGAAGGAGCAGGAAGCTATCCGTTTGGTATATAAAAATAATTCCGAGTTGTATGTCGGATTGCATTCTTTGCATAAGATTTCCAAATATAAGGGAAAGGATGGTGTACCTCCCGTAGTGAACCGTTTGGGGGGAGAGGCGTGGAATAAACTGAAGCAAAAGACCAAAGCGCGGGTAAAGGATATTGCCCGCGAGCTGATAGCCCTGTATGCTAAGCGGAAGGAGGAACCAGCTTTTGCCTTTAGCCGGGATAGCTATTTACAGGAAGAGATGGAGGCCTCCTTTATGTATGAGGAGACGCCCGACCAGATGAAGGCGATAGAGGCGGTGAAAAGCGATATGGAACATCCGTTGGTGATGGATAGGTTGGTGTGTGGGGATGTGGGATTCGGAAAAACGGAGGTGGCTGTCCGGGCTGCATTCAAGGCGGTGGCGGACAATAAGCAGGTTGCCGTATTGGTGCCTACGACTATCCTGGCTTATCAGCATTACAATACTTTTGTTAAGCGGCTGGAAGGGATGCCGTGCCGGGTGGAATATGTCAGCCGCATGAAAAAAAGCGGAGAGATAAAAAAAATATTAAATGATCTGAAAGAGGGGAGAGTGGACATCATCATCGGTACTCATCGGCTGACAAGTAAGGATGTGGTATTTAAGGACCTGGGATTGTTAATCGTGGACGAGGAGCAGAAGTTCGGTGTCGGAGTGAAGGAGAAGCTGAAACGCTTGAAGGTGAACGTAGATACCATTACCATGACGGCAACGCCAATACCACGGACGTTGCAGTTTTCGCTGATGGGAGCCCGTGATATGTCGATTATCCGCACTCCACCGCCCAATCGTTATCCCATTGTTACAGAGTTACACCGTTTTGACGAAAAACTGATAAAAGACGCGATTTTGTATGAGATGTCGCGGGGAGGGCAGGTGTTTTTTATCCACAATCGGGTAGAGACGATCCGGGAGATACAGGATATGTTGCACCGCATTGTCCCTCAGTTGAAAACCTGTGTTGTTCACGGTCAGATGAGTGGGGAGGAATTGGAGAAGGTGATGCATGATTTTATCCGGGGGGATTATGATGTTTTGATAGCGACGACGATTATTGAATCGGGATTGGATATTCCGAATGCCAATACGATGATTATTAATCAGGCACAGAATTACGGACTGAGCGATTTGCATCAGTTGAGGGGCCGGGTGGGGCGTTCCAATAAGAAGGCATTTTGTTATTTGTTGACCCCTTCGCTTGATTTGGTAAATCCGGATGCCCGTCGTCGTTTGAAAGCGATTGAGGATTTCAGCGGTTTGGGTAGTGGGTTTAACATCGCCATGCAGGATTTGGATATTCGTGGTGCAGGAAACATATTGGGGGCGGAGCAGTCCGGTTTTATTTCTGAAATAGGCTATGAGATGTATCAACGCATTCTGAATGAAGCGTTGCTTGAATTGCGGGAGGAGGAGTTTCCGGCATTGCAGGTTGCTGGAACTGCGGAACGGAAAGATTTTGTTGCGGAGTGTGTGATTGAGTCCGATTTTGAGGTGCTGATACCGGAAACGTATGTCGAAAATATCAGCGAAAGAGTGCGCCTATATCGGGAATTGGATAATATTTCGACCGAAGAGGAATTGGAGAAGTTCGGGAGGAAGTTGCAGGACCGTTTTGGCGGAATACCCCGGCAGGTTTCGGGATTGATGGAAATTGTACGGATGAGGAGATGGAGTATGGCAGTAGGGGTGGAACGGTTATTGATGAAAAACGGGAAAATGATTCTGTATTTTGTCAGTTCACAGACTTCTCCTTTTTATTCTTCTGCTGTTTTTACCCGGTTGCTTAAATTTGTCCAGTTGCAGATGCTACCCTGCCGGATGAGTGAGAAAAACGATAAGTTGTCATTGGCCTTTACGGAGATAAACGATATAGAAAAGGCTGCCCGTTTTGTGAAAAGGATATGGCAGGAGGTTGCATCTCCCGAAAACGGAGACGCAGAGAAGTAAAACGAAGGGATTAATCAGCACAGGAATCATGAATTTAGTTGTTGACATAGGAAATACCCGTTTAAAATATGCTTTTTTCCGGCAGGGGGAAAGGATGCAGACCGGTTATGAGCGGGAAGAGATGTTTCGGTTGTTGGAAAAATATGTCAGGGAGGGTGAGCCGGTTAGTATTTTTCTTTCCGGAAGCGGAAAAATAGAAGATAGTTTGCGGAGCCGGCTGATGCATTATGCGGACTATTGGTTGGAGGCACGTCCCGGCATGCCGTTGCCGGTCAGCATTGGCTATGAAACACCGGAGACGTTGGGGTTTGACCGTATTGCCGGATGTATCGGAGCCCGGTTGTTTTTTCCGGACAAAGAGATATTGGTGGTGGATTCGGGAACGGCGATTACGTATAATTATCTCAGCAAAGCCGATGTATTTCTGGGTGGCAATATTGCTCCGGGGATGGAAATCCGTTTCCGTGCCCTGCATTTGTATACGGACAAACTTCCTTATGTGAAGGCGGAGCAGGAGTTGAAAGCATACGGGAGAAATACGCACGACGCCATACTTATCGGCGTAATGAAAGGAATCCTGTGGGAAGTGGGCGGTTGCATAGCAGAGTTTCTGCAAACCAGTCCGGACGGGCAGGTGGTGGTGACCGGAGGGAATAGTATGTATCTGGAAAAGAAGTTGTCCCGGGAGGTTTTTTTTGAGAAATATCTGGGGTTGTACGGATTGAATGAAATCTTAGAATACAATAAAAAAGATAATAAAACATAAATTCTGCCGTTTATCCGGTAAATATTAAAAAAATAGTAATAATTTTGCAAACCAAGGGTGTGTATCCTTTGATACCGCTCGAATAGAGAGATCATTAAAAAAGAAAAATAATCATGAGAAAAATTGTTGCTTTAATCTTCCCGGTATTGCTTTTCGGCGGAGTAGTCAAGGCCCAGACCGTAGAATCCAAGTTTGGGGTTGATAGTGTAAAAACGATTGAGCATGCATCTGTTTTTCAGGAATTCGTGAAACAGAAAAATTATAAAGACGCATTGCCAAGTTGGTGGTATGTGTTTCATAATGCACCGAAGTTCCAGTTGAATACTTATGTGAGGGGGGAGGATATTATGGTTAATATGTATGCCCAGACTAAAAATAAGGCATATATCGACACCTTGATGATGGTGTATGATCAGTGGATGAAGTATTTTAAAGATCATCCCCGTTATGGTGAAGGGTATGTGCTTGGAAAGAAAGGTTTTAACCTGTACAGGTTGACCATTGGCGATGAAGCCAGAGCGAAAGAGGCTTTCGGGTATCTGAATAAATCTTTTGAAATGCAAGGCAGCAAGACTCATCCCAATACTGTGAAGATGTTGTTTGCCGTTGCTGATGATTTGTTGAAGAAGAACCAGGTGAGCAAAGATGAATACATCCAGCTTTTCCTCAAGGTGACTGAATATGCAGAAAAAGGCAAGGCACATGCCAAGAAGCCGGAATCGTACGAAGACGTGAAAACGACGACGGATGCGTTGTTTTTCAATGCCGGTGTAGCCGATTGTGCAACCTTGAACGGTTTCCTGGCTCCGAAGTTTGAGAAAGAACCGGGGAATGTTGAGGTGTTGAAAGAAATTGCCCGTTTCCTGAAAAGAAGCGAATGTACGGACCTGCCTTTGTTTACCAACGTGGCAGAAGCGTTGTATAAAGCAGAGCCTTCGGCTGAATCCGCTTATAACCTGGCTATCATGTTCTTGAAAAGACAGGAGTACGATAAAACCGAAACTTATCTGAAAGAAGCCATCGAAAAGGGAACGGATCCATTGGATAAAGCTGAATATTATTTGCGTATGGCTCAGATCAGTCTGTCAAAGAAACAGTTTGCCGAATCTAAAAAACATGCGGTGGAGGCGTTGAAGCTGAATCCGAATTTAGGAGCTGCTTATTTGAATATCGGTAAGGCTTATGCTTTTGCCAGCAAGTCATATGGAGAAGATGATTTTGATCATGCTTCCGTATTCTGGGTGGCAGTGGATAAGTTCAATAAAGCGAAACAGGTAGATCCTGCGCTGGCTGATGAGGCAAACGGATTGATCAAGACTTATTCACAATATTTCCCCAGCAAGGATGAAGCGTTCTTCCGCAGTGTGCAGCCGGGAGACTCATTCAAAGTGGGTGGATGGATTAATGAGACAACCACGGCTCGTTTCAGATAAAAACATCCGTACATGAGCGTGGATTTTCTCCGGAGTATTTATTTTAAGAGCATTATTGTCCTGGGATGGACAATAATGCTTTTGTCTTGTAAAAACGACCTGAAAGAGGTGAATAAGTTGGGTGATGCGCAGCAACTGCCTGAGATGGCAGGGGAAAATTTGGTGATGATTTATTCCGATTCGGCCAGGATAAAGTACAAAGTGATTACTCCGCAGTATTTGAAAATCAGTCAGGAAGAAAATAAATACGATGAGTTCCCCCGGGGAATTCATGTCATTTCATACGGGACGGATGGAAAGATTGTAGGGGAGATTAAAGCCCGGTATGCTAAAAAATTGGAAAAGGAGAATTTGTGGGAAGCCCGTGACCGGGTAGTGGTCATTAACGGAGAAGGGGCTAAATTGGAAACCGATTTGCTGTATTGGGACATGACTCAGGAACGGATCTATTCGGACCGTTACAGCAAACTGACGGCAAACGGGGATATTATTGAAAGCAGTGAAGGGTTTGAGTCGGATCAGAATCTGAAAAATCCGGTTTTCAAAAATATTACCGATGGTAAAGTTGAAGTAGAATTATAGCCAGATGTCAACCTTAACAATCATATTAATTTGTCTTTTACTCTCTGCCTTTTTTTCGGGCATGGAAATTGCTTTTGTCGCTTCCAATAAGTTGAGAATAGAGATTGATAAACACAATAAAAGTGTTGCGCAGGCCTTAATTGATCTTTTTGTCGCGAATTCGGGGATGTATATTACGACCATTCTGGTCGGAAATAATGTGGTGATGGTCATATACGGTATTTTTATGACGGAATACCTGACAAGCCTGGGGTTCTTGCAATTTTCCGTGGGGATGAAGTTGTTTGTGGAGACGTTGATATCAACACTGATTATTTTGTTTTTTGCCGAATTTCTGCCCAAAACATTATTCCGCTTGCGTCCGAATGCTTTTTTGCGGGCTTTTGCGGTACCGGTTTTCCTGTTTTATTTGCTGTTTTTCCCGATTACTTATTTTTCCGTTTGGTTCGGAGGGCTTTTATTGCGTTTGTTTACCGGCAAAAAACTGGAAGACAAGGAATCGGATAACGCATTCGGAAAAGTGGATTTAAATAATCTGATAGAAGAAGGGGAAATTGTGGAAGAGGGAAATGAGGAAATCCATGAAATCAAGCTTTTCCGGAATGCGCTGGATTTTTCCGAAATCAAACTGAGGGAATGTATCGTGCCCCGTACAGATTTGGTAGCCCTTCCATTGGACAGCAGTCTGGATGAACTGACGTGTTTGTTTGTGGAAACGGGGTTGTCGCGTATACTGATTTATAAAGAAAATATTGATGATATTATAGGATATGTCCATTCCTCCTCTCTTTTTAAGAATCCTCCTACGGTAGCCAAAGCCATCAGTCGGGTGATTATTGTGCCGGAAACGATGTCAGCATCTCATCTGCTGAATATGTTTATCAAAGAACAGAGGAGTATTGCCGTAGTAGTGGATGAATTCGGAATTACGGCGGGGATTGTGACAATAGAAGACATTATGGAGGAGATTTTCGGAGAGATTGAAGATGAACACGACCACCAGAGTCTTACCGAGACAGTGGTGAATGAACATGAATATATCTTCTCCGGAAGGCTTGAGGTGGACTATCTGAACGAAAAGTATCATATTGATCTTCAGGAAAATGAAGAGTATGAAACGTTGGCGGGGTATGTGCTCTATTACAATGAGAGTATTCCGGTAGAGGGGGAACGGATCGAAATTAACGGAATAGTCTTTGAAGTTTTGAGTGTTAAAAATGCAAGAATTGAGGAAATAAAGGTGATTGTGTGATTTTTTTCCTTAGTTTTGCTGTAAATTTTAGTAGGCTTTAATATTTTTATTTACTTTTACGGCAAATTGCTAAATGTGGACAGTGCAATGAGAAGAAGTGTAATGGTTGTTGCTTTTTGTGCAATAAGTTTTATAACGAATGCTCAGCAGGAGTCCCAATTTAGCCAGAATATGTATAATCACATGACTGTCAATCCGGCATTTGCCGGAATGCGCGGTAATTGGGTCATTTCCGGGATATACCGGAATTCGTGGCAAAAGATGGAGGGGGCGCCTGAAACGTATGCTTTCAGTGTAGATGCTCCGGTGAAGATCAGGAATGTGGAGGGAGGTGCCGGCCTGACGCTGTTGAGTGATAAGTGGGGGATGGTGACGAATTTGCGTATGATGGTCAATTATGCATACAAGTGTACATTGAATTTTGGAGTGTTGAATGTGGGAGCGCGGATTGGAATGCTCAGTACGAAGATTGAAGGTGAGTATTATATTCCCGGCGGAGAGGGGTTTACACCTCCCGGAGACGATCCGGCATTGAACAGCAGTAGGGCGGATGTGTCAAAAATCATGTTTGATGCGGGAATCGGCGTATTTTTGTCGGCAGACAAATATTATGCAGGGATTTCGTTGGAGCATTTACCTAAGCCGGAGATGAATGTCGGCATGATTGGGAAGATGTTTTGGAAACGCAACCTTTTTCTGACGGGAGGCTATACTTTCGCTTTGTCTCCGGTGTTGGATGTACAGCCGTCTGCGTTTGTGAAAACTGATTTTGCAGATTGGCAATATTCTGTCAACGCCCATGTGGTGTTTAAGAAAACCTATTGGGGCGGTTTGGCATACCGGGACAAGGAAGCTGTTGCGTTCCTGGGCGGACTGGAACTGAAAAACGGTATTTTGGTCGGATACAGTTACGACTTGAACATCGCTTCCGGGGTAAGTTCGCATCTTGGCGGGTCGCATGAGGTGTCTCTGACTTATTGTTTCGGACTGAAAATGGGTAAGAAAGAGAAAATATATAAAAGTGTAAGATTTTTGTAAAACGGATATATTATGGAAATTAAACGGTTGGTTTTTTTCTTTATAATGGTGGTAATGGTTTCTTGTTCTCCATACAATGGCGGAGGGGAATTGATTGGGACCCGGAAGGTGAAGAAATGGTTCGAACCCCGTCCTTACGGTATGGTTTTAATTCCGACGGGTAGTCTGAATATCGGACAGAACGACGAGGATGTGGCATGGTCCATGACTGCTTCTCAAAAAACGGTATCTATACCTGCTTTTTGGATGGATGAAACAGAAATTACGAATGATGAATACCGTCAGTTTGTGAATTGGGTGATTGACTCTATCATGAGACAGCGGTTGGTGGATGAAGGGCATGAAGAATTTTTGATGAAAGACCGGAAAGGTGAAATCTTGGATCCTCCCGTATTGGATAAAAGAATAAGAATTGATTTTCGTAAAAACGAAGAGTACAAAGAGATTTTGGAAGCTCTTGAATATCAGGGGGACGACAGAATTGCCAAAGGGGAACTGGATGTGCGTAAACTGATCTATAAATACAGTTGGTATGATTTTAACCAGGCTGCTGCCAACGACCGTTACTATGATTTGGAATCCGGAACGTATAAAGGAGGAACGGTGATCAATGTGAAAGGGGAAAAGGAAAAGGTGAAAGGACGTTCTTCTTTCATTATGAAAAAAGAGGTGAAAATCTATCCGGATACGTTGTGTTGGATCAAGGATTTTACTTATATGTACAACGAACCTTTTGTGAAAGAGTATTTTTCTCATATCGGGTATGATAATTATCCTGTGGTGGGTATTAACTGGCACCAGGCACAGGCGTTTTGCTTCTGGAGAACGGAATTGTTCAATACGGCATCTGCTACGCGGGTACAGTCCTGGCGTTTACCGTCGGAAGCGGAGTGGGAATATGCAGCCCGGGGCGGTTTGCTTGGCCAGAAATATCCTTGGGGAGGTCCCTACACCCGGACTCGGAAAGGTTGCTTTGTGGCTAACTTCAAGCCGATGCGGGGGAATTATATTGGGGATGGAGGAACCTATACCGTTCCTGTCGGCAATTACGAGCCTAATGGCTACGGCTTGTATGATATGGCCGGAAATGTGGCAGAATGGACGGCAGAGACCTATGAGGAATCGGCCTATGCTGTTACGCACGATTTAAGCCCCTCTTACCAGGTGCTTGCCAAGAATTCGGATAACCGTATTTTTAAACGTAAGGTAGTGCGGGGCGGTTCCTGGAAAGACATTGCATTTTATATGCAGAACGGGGTGAGAACTTACGAATATCAGGATTCTGCCAGAAGTTTTATCGGATTTAGAACAGTGAGAACAAGAATAGAATTTTAATTTATTGAAAGATGGCGAAATTATTTAAGACAAAGGCCTATCAGGTAACTGTAGGTTACATTTATGGGTGGGGAGCGAGTGCCGTGATCATTGGTGCTTTGTTTAAAATTATGCATTTCCCCGGGGCAGGAGCTATTTTGACAGCAGGAATGCTTGTAGAGGCGTTGATTTTCTTTGTTTCCGCTTTTGAGCCTCCGATGGAGCATTATGACTGGGCTCGGGTTTATCCGGAGCTGGCGAATGGACATTCGGGAAAAGATACGTCGCGAGTGAAGAGTGAAAAGAAATCTGCTGCTGTTGCTGCGAAAGAAAATGTGATAGCCGTGAGCGGGAATATAGATTTGGGACTGGATGAATCGGATATAAATAAATTGCGGGAGGGTATTAATAAAATTATGGTGAGTGCAGACAATTTTGCGGAAGTGTCTGTCAATGTACCGGAGTTTGCCCGTAAAATTTCGGATGCAACTGAATCTTTCGGCCAGTTGGGCGTGAAAACGCAGCAGGTGGGTGAAATGTTGGAAAATTCTGTAAAAGATTTTTCGGAAGGTTGCGGTGAAATCAATAAAATCCTTCTGGATTCCAGCAGGGGACTGACTGACCAGATTAAATCCAATTGCGAAAAACTGGCAGCCAATATGGGCGTTTCTGCTGAAACCTTCGGAGCTTTGAATAAAGCTGTGGATGAACAGATGAAACAGGTGAAATCACAATCGGAAAGCTATACCCAGCAAATGTCGGCTGTAAACAAGAATATCAGTGCTCTGAATGCTTTGTATGAATTGCAGATCAATGAAACCAAAGATTGTCTGGAATCTTTCCGGAGCATGCAGGGGGATATGGCCGAAATGCTGGAACATGTTTCTTTGAGTGTGGACAATGCAAAATTGTTTAAGCAGGAATCACAGCAGTTGGCTAACAATGTAGCCTCCTTGAATTCTGTGTATGGGAATATGCTAAGTGTGGTAAATAACAATTAAAGCGGAGTAGCAGATGGGTGCAAAGAATTGTCCGGAAACCCCGAGGCAGAGAATGATCGGTATGATGTATTTGGTGCTGACAGCGATGTTGGCGCTGAATGTGTCGGCAGATGTATTGAATGCTTTTACGAAGGTGCAGGAGGGATTGTCATCGACAATTGAAAATTATAAGAAAAAGAATGCGGAGGTGTACAATGAAATTGAGATGGCTTATAATCTCAATGCAACCAAAGTCGCTGCGACCAGGAAAAAGACGTTAAAAATTAAAAAGACGGCCAGTGAGTTGGTTGATTATATTGAGCAGTTGAAGGAGAGAATGGTTAAATTGGCTGACGGTCCTGAGGGAAATGTGCTGGATATACAAGCAAAAGACAATCTGGACATCGGGGGACAGGTGATGCTGACTGAAAAGGCTGGCCGGGAATTGAAAGCAAAGCTGGACACTTACCGGGAATTACTGTTAGGATTTATAGAAACCAAAGATTCTGTACTGCGGGCATCTATTTCCAATAACCTGAATACGAATGTACCTCAGAATGTCGGAAGTAATCTTCAGGTGTGGGAATCATACAAATTCGAAAGTATTCCTTTGGTTGGTGTGGTTACGATGCTGACTTTGTATCAGTCGATTGTCTTAACGGCAGAGCGAGAAACCATCAACTATTTGTTTGCTTTCATGGATTCGGAGTCGTTTAAGTTTAATAAACTGGAAGCTCTGGTTATTCCACAGTCAAGATACATTCTGACGGGAGAGGAGTTTAAGGCGAAAGTATTGCTGGCGGCGATGGATACCACCCAAAGGCCGGAAATCATCGTCAACGGGAGAAAGATAGGTTATGACGGGGATTTCGGTGTTTACAAGGAGACTGCTACCAAGGTCGGTATACATAAATTGAAAGGGGTGATTAATTATATAACTCCCTCGGGTGTGACATTGCCGAGAGCCTTTGAGATGGACTATGAGGTGGCTAATCCGGCAGTGGTGATTTCTCCGACCAAGATGAATGTGTTTTATCTGGGAGTGGACAATCCGGTGTCTTTGGCAGCTCCGGGATTACCTCCGGATATGATTCAGCCTGAAATATCCAATGGAGAGTTGATAAAGACTGCAACAGGATATATTGTCCGTCCGAAAGTGGCAGGGAAAAAATGCGAAATCTCCGTTTATGCGAAGATGAACGGCCAGCGGAGAAAATTGCAGACCCAGGAGTTCCGGGTGAAAGAAGTGCCCGACCCGGTAGTGAAGGTTGCAGGCGAGCGGGGCGGAACGATTAAGAAGAACTTGCTGGTGGCTGCCGGAGGCGTGGAAGTGGAACTGGAAAAATTCGATTTTGATATGAAGTTCAAGGTGCAGAGCTTTAATCTCTACACCGTGGTGGACGGATATACCCAGGATATTAGAACTAATGGGTCTTCCTTTACACCGGAGCAGATTAAGTTGATAAAGAACTTAAAACGTCATCAGATATTGATTATAGATCAGGTTATGGTGAAAGGTCCGGATGGAACCATCCGTAAGCTGACGCCGATCTCATTTAAAATTGACTAACAGAGAAGCATATGATAAATAAATTGATTTTGGTAGTAACGCTGCTTGTTTTCGTTGCCTTGTATGCCGGGGCGCAAAATTCCAAAGCTTTTTATGAGAGTGTTGTCCGGAGTACGGATGATGTCGCCAAACGTCCTATTGTCCTGCCGCAGGTTGATCCTGCTGACATTGTGTGGGCAAAAACACTTTGGCGGGAGGTGATTTTAAGAGAGAAGATGAATTTGCCGCTGTATTACCCAACAAAACCCATTGACGGGAGGATGTCTCTGATAGATGTGATGATGCAGGGCATCGAAAAATCTTATAAAACGGCTTACGACGATGATGAATTGCAGACTCCGATTACAATGGAGGAAATCAAGTCCCGTTTTGATGCCCGGGGGGATACCATGACCCGTTTGAATAACGAAACAGGAGAGCGGGAAACCGTTGTTGTGGCAGCAGAAATCAATACGGATGAAGTGAAACGTCTGCTTGTGAAAGAATTGTGGTTTTTCAACAAGAGAACCTCCCGGTTGGAGACAAGGGTTATTGCTTTGTGTCCGGTGAGGGAATATACACGCGAAGACGGTTATGAAGGGGTGATGAAAAAAAGATTGTTCTGGATAGATTATGGCGAATTCCGGGATCTGTTTGCTAAACAGAAGGTGTTCAATTACCAGAATGATGCGGGGCGTCTGACAGTGGATGATATATTTCTGAAGCGCTATTTTAATTCCAGGATTTATCAGGAGTCCAATGTATATGATAACCGTTCCATCAATAGTTATGCGGTAGGTATGGATGCGATTCTGGAATCAGATCGTATCAAGAACGAGATTTTCAATCAGGAACAGGATTTCTGGGAATATTAACAGAAAAATATGATAAAAAAGAGCTGCCGGAAAGCAGCTCTTTTTTATTTTTTGAATTTGAGTTGTTTTTCAAAATTCCGGATTTTTTCTTCGTCTTTGCTGTGGCAGATCATCAGGTAGTTGTCTTTGGCTGCAATAATCAGGTCATCGACCCCATAGATGATGGCTATTTTCCCCTCAGGGACATTAACGAGGCAATTGTGGGAATTGTGGAAAATAACTTGGGAAGAGTTGCTTGTGTTGTTGTTTTCGTCCTGTTTGCACAAAGCTTGGAAAGCATGCCAGGTGCCTACATCCGACCAGCCGAAACTTCCTCGCAGGACATAGACCTGATTTGATTTTTCAAGAATACCGAAATCTATTGATACGTTGGGGCATTGCCCGTAAATCGTATTGATAAACTCCTCTTCTGCTGGTGTATTGAGGGAGGTATTGTTTTCAAAAAGGCTGTACAGGTCATAAAGGTGTTTTCTGATTTCGCGGAGAATGTCTTCCACTTGCCAGATGAAAATACCTGCATTCCACAGGAAATCGCCCGATTCATAAAATTTCTGTGCTAGTTCGTAGTCCGGTTTTTCGGTGAAAGTCTTGACGGCTGTGATTTTTTTCCCGGGTTCCGCTGTCCGTACTTGGATGTAACCATACTGGGTTTCGATGCGGGAGGGAGTGATGCCGAAAGTCAGTAGTCCTCCGTTTTTTCTGACAAACTCAATGCCGTCGCGGAGGTCTTCCCAATAGGCATTGTCGTTGGTGATGAAATGGTCGGAAGGAACGACGACCATTGTGGCCGTCCCGGCGATTTTTTTTATTTTCTCTGCCGCATACATGATGCAGGTGGCCGTGTTCCGCCGGAGAGGTTCTTTCAGGATGTTGCCGGAAGGAAGTTCCGGAATTTGCTGATGTGTAATCTCTTCATATTCTGCTCCGGTGATAACGAAAATGCGTTCGTCCGGAAAAATCCGGCTTATTCTTTCATATGTCTGGCGGATGAAACTTTTTCCCGTATGCAGAATATCTGAAAACTGTTTTGGGCATTGGGTATTGCTGACGGGCCAGAAACGGTTTCCGATGCCTCCCGCCATAATTACGCAGTAAGAGTCTGCAGGCAAAGAGCTGTGGGATATTGTCATACTTGGTTTGATTTTTCAGAGCTATTCTAATTGTTGTCGAATTTACTAAAAATCCGGGAATAATTTATACTTTTACCTTAAATTTCGGGAGGCTCCCAGAGCCGGTAGACCGAATCTTTTTTCTGTTCAATACGTTGATTGATTGTAATCTGATATCCGATGAAGTTTCTATATAAATTCGGTTCTTATTTGTTGTTTCTGAAAAAAGCCTTTTCCCGTCCTGAAAAAGGCAGTGTATATGCCAGAGAATTGATTGTGGAGTTTGAGAAATTGGGACTCAATTCAATAGCTTTGGTTGTCATTATCTCTTTCTTTATTGGGGCGGTACTGACTTTGCAGACGGCATATAATATGGCGAGTCCGCTTTTGCCCCGCTATCTGATTGGTTACCTGACCCGCGAAACGCTGTTGCTGGAGTTTTCTTCAACGATTGTCAGTCTGATTCTAGCCGGTAAAATCGGGAGTAATATTGCCTCCGAAATCGGAAGTATGAAGATTACGGAACAGATAGAGGCTTTGGAAACGATGGGAGTCAATTCGGTATCCTACCTGGTGACACCCAAAATCCTTGCTTCTTTGGTTATTAATCCGATTCTGTATATTTTCAGTGTTTTTATCGGTATTATCGGTGGATTGTTGTCCGGGGTATTGAGTGGCGTGGTGAATTTTGAGGATTTTATCTATGGTCTTCATTTTGCTTTTAATCCTTATTATGTCACGTATTCCATTATAAAATCGCTGTTTTTTGCTTTTATTTTTACTTCAATTCCTGCTTTTTACGGATATAATGTACAGGGAGGGGCACTGGAAGTTGGAAAGGCGGGTACGAAGGCGGTAGTGGACAGCAGCATCGCCATATTGATAGCCAATTTGATATTAACCCAAATCATGCTGTAATGATCAGAGTAGAGGGATTATATAAGTCATTTGAAAACAAGACTGTTCTGTCGGATATAAATGTTGTTTTTGAGTCCGGGAAGGTGAATCTTATTATTGGTAAGAGCGGTTCCGGCAAGACGGTGCTGTTGAAATCGCTGATAGGTTTGCATTCTATTGAGAGAGGACATATTTTGTATGGTAACCGGGATATTGCGTGTATGTCTGCGCGGCAGTTGAAAGCCATACGGGAGGAAATCGGGGTGGTATTCCAAGGAGGGGCTTTGTTTGATTCGTTGAGCGTATTGGAGAATGTGAAATTCCCCTTGAATCTCTTTTCTTCTTTGTCGGAAAAGGAAAAAGAAGAGCGGGCGCGGTTTTGTTTGCGCCGGGTGAATCTTTTGGAAGATGCCGATAATTTGTATCCGGCAGAAATCAGCGGTGGAATGAAAAAGCGGGTGGCCATTGCCCGGGCTATTGTGTTGCAGCCTAAGTTTTTGTTTTGTGACGAACCCAATTCCGGCCTGGATCCGCTGACCTCTATTGTCATTGACAAGCTGATTGAAGAAATCACCCATGAGTATGATATGACGACGATTGTTAATACGCATGATATGAATTCTGTGTTTGAGATCGGCGAAAAGATTGTATTTATTCATGAAGGCCGGAAGGATTGGGAAGGCAGTAAAGACGAGATTGCGCATACGGACAACCGGCATCTGAATGATTTTATTTTTTCCTCGGAGTTGTATAAAAAAATCAGAACAAAATTATGAATCGTTTCCTTATAAAAATCAAATACGGGGTATGGTGTGTGTTGATTGTCTGTTGTGCATGCGGCGGCAATAAAAAGAAGACGCTACTGGACCGGGAACAGTTTACGGCTTTGTTGATTGACATGCATACGACAGACGGATTGTTGAGTATTAACCGGGGCTTTACCGTTGAAAAGGAGAAAAAGAATTATACCTATTATAACGGTGTTTTCGAAAAATACGGGATTACAAAAGCCGATTTCGATTCGTGTATGTATTTTTATGCTTCCCAACCCCAGCTTTTTTCTGAAATCTATCATGCTGTTATTGATTCTCTGAGTCATCGGGTTACGGTGGAGGAACGGGTATTGCAGAAGCTGAGGGCAAATGATTCTGTGAATTATTATAAAGGGCCGGATACATTGGTGATAGATACTTTCCCTTTTACCTATAAGTATGTAGTGGACAGCATTCTGCCTGGAAATTATAAATTCAATGTCATGGTGCGTTTTGATACCCTGGATGCCGGGAAAAACAACCGGATTTCCGCCTGTTTTATTTCGGCGGATGATAAAGATACGTTGAAAGTGAGGGAAATCAGACTGATTGCGGATACGCTGGAACATCGTTATCAGTGGAGCCAGTATGTCGATTCGGTATATAACCGTTTGGAAATTCGTTTCCTGGAGGCGGATAATTTGCCGAAACTGAAATTTCGCCGGGTGATGCTTTGGGATATTACGTTGTTTAAACCTTATACTGCGCCCAGTCAGGTCAACAGGTTGCAGGCAAATTTACCCAAGGACCGGGGATTGGAGCGGAGAGGTGTCAAAAAAGAAGTGTTTCCCGTTCCGCATGGCAGGAAAATAAAATAACCGGGCATGAGGAAGATTGCGGCAAATTATGTGTTTTTACCGGGCAAGCCTTTGCTTAAACAGGGATATGTGGTATGGGATGACGGGGCAGTCCGGGAAGTGGTGGACACTGGGGGAGAACTGCGGGAGATTCATGGTCTGGAGTTTTATGGCGGTATGCTTGTTTCCGCCGGTGTATTGGAAAAGCGGGGGATGTGGAAAGCGGGGGAGGCATTGCTCCCTTTTCTGACAGTATGTTACCGGGATGAAGATAAGGATGTGGCGGGATTGGCAATCATAGAGGGGGCCGATTTAAAGCAGATGGTTTTTTGCGAAGGAACGGAGGTGGTACGTCTGGTATAAAAAATGCCGGAACTTTGCTTCTCGTCCCGGCATTTTCAATTGTATGAGAAAAATTATTTGAAATCTTCGGCTTTCAGTCCGGTGTTGACGTCAAGCTGAGTGACTTTGATTTCGATAGGCATTCCTTGTACATTGGTTTTGTTCAGGAACGGATAAACCAATCCGGATTCAGTGGGGCGGTAATCTTCGAAGGTCACTTTCTGTGAGGCTCCGTTGGAGTTGCCTGCTGATTTTACTTTCAGTCCGTTTTCTACATCGTAGAAAGAATAGGTGCTGGCTTCTCCGATGGTGGTTTTGAGTTTATAGGCATCCCGGCCATTTATTTTTTCAATGCCTTCCAGTGTCGGTTTGATGCCTAACTTGTCAAATTCCAGTTCCAGTATCGGATAGGCCTGTTCCCTCATCTGAGCGGCTTTTTCGCCTTCAATTGTCTGGGTGGCTCCGCCGGCAGCGATGATTGCTTTTTCACCGTCAAATACCATTTTTTGCATCACGTTCCCGGCAAGGGACACTTCCAGCATAAACATCGGTTTTTCCGGTGAAATAAGGTATTTGTAGGAGTTCTCGATTGTCATGCCCTGCATGTTCATCGTGGATTTTACTGTCATGTCTTTGATGTTTTTCAGTTTTTCCACACCACCAATGGCTTGCAGATAAGTGTTGATGATTTTTTCCGGAGTCACATCGGCAGAAATTTTGGCTCCTTCTGCAACGGGCTTGCCGTAATGGTCCAGTTCGGTTACTTGGCCGTCGGTAGCCAGGCGGGCTAACTGGGCTTTCATGCTTCTGTCGGTTACGACCAGGATGTAGGCATTTTCGGGATGGAAATATTTCTTTGATGCAGCGATAATTTCGTCTCTGCTTACGTTTTCCAGGCGTTGCAGGAATGTGGAATAGTAGTCTTTGGGCAGTTTGTGCCGTTCAATGGCGTAGGCAAATTGGGCAATGGTGGCCGGGTCTTCCAGGCTTCTGGAAAATTGGCCTGCCCAGGTTTTCTTTACCCGCCGGATGTCTTCATCGCTGAATTCGGCGTTAGTCATATTTTGCATTTCTTTCAGAATTTCCGTGACTGCGCTGTCGGCTGTATTGGTTTTCACTTCGGCAAAAGCGCTGAAAATTCCGGCATGGGGTAATTGGTCTGCACTGATGCGGGAATATGAGCCGTAGGTATAGCCTTTGTCTTCCCGCAGGTTCTTCAGCAGCTTGGCCTGGAAGTCGCCGCCGCCCAGGATTTGGTTGGCGATGTTTAAAGCCAGCTGGTCGGGCATGCCGATGTGGTAGTCAATGGGGTAGCTTACCTGTATGCTGGCTTGCGGGGCTGCATCTTTGTTGGAAAAGACTACTTTTCTTCCCTGGGGTTGTGCCGGAACGGCGTATTCGTGTTTGGGCGTTTTCCCGCTTTTCCATTTGCCTAAATATTTTTCGGTAAGTGTTTTGGCTTCTTGCAGTGTGATGTCACCGACAATGACCAGGATGGCATTGTTGGGGTGGATGTAGGTGTGGTAGTAGTTTTTGCAGTCGTCTACCGTGATGTTGTCAACGGTGGTTTCTGTAATGACGTCTCCGTAAGGATGCTGTGAACCGAACAGGGTGACATTTCTGAGGTTGTTCATGATGCTTGCCGGGTCGGATTGGCTGGTGTGCAGTCCGGATTTGGTTTGCAGGATGATTTTGTCAAATTCGTCTTTCGGAAACGAGGGGTGCAGGACTATGTCCGACAGGATTTCCATCAGTTGGTTTTTGAATTTGGACAATCCGCTGATGCCGGCATAGGTCGAAGAGGTGCGCATGTTGGCTCCGATGAAATCGGTTTCTTCGCTGAGTTGCTTGGCATTGCGTTTTTCCGTTGCTTTCCCCCATAATTCACCGGCAATGTGGGTATAGCTGGATTTGTCACCTTCGAGGAGCGGGTCTCTGACGATGTTCAGGCTGATATTCAGTTGGGGAATTTTGTTGTTTTCCACAACCAGTACTTTTAATCCGTTTTTCAGTGTAAAACTTTCGTATTCACCGATGCTGACTTTGGGTGCGGGCCCTGAGGCGGGAGCTTTGCTCCGGTCGATCTGGGCGGAAGCGAGGGCTGTGAAGCATAACGCTAACAGAAGAAAATAATATCTTTTCATGGGTTTTGAATTTTACTGTTTATTACCGGAATAATCTCTTTCCGGACGATTTCTATTTTTGTTGGGGTAAATAATACAATACCACTCTGTTTTCTTTGGTGAAGTATTTTTTGGCTGCGTTTTGCAGGTCGGCTTTCGTGATGGCTCTGTATTTGGCAAACTCTTCGTTTATCTGGTTTGTATTTTTGTAATATGTGTAGGCGGATGCCAGGTTCATGGCACGGGCTTCAATGGTGGCATTGGAGCTGACCAGCTGGTTTTCTATCTGGTTCTGCAATTTCTGAAATTCCCGGTCTGACACCGGTTCATTTTGCAGGCGTTCCACCTCTTTGTCGATTTCGTGTTCCAGGTCATTCAATTGGACGTTCATGTTCGGAAGTCCTAAGATGATGGAGAGACCGGGGTGTTCCAGCGGGAGCGGCATTGCTGCCAGTTCCATGGCCATTTGTTTGTCGTTGACAATGGTGGAATACAAACGGGAGCTTTGTCCCTGGGCTAATAGCGTATTCAGCATGGATACCGTGTAGAAATCGTCGGACGTCATGCCCGGAATGTGGTAAGCCATAATCAGGGCGGGCATTTGGATGTTGTCGTAGGCGGTGTCGCGTACTTCTGCTTTTTGTGCCGGTTCCTGTATTGCGGGCTGGATGACTGGTGCTCCGGCAGGGATGTCATTGAAGTAGTCGTGGACTAATTTTTTGGCTTCGGCTACATTGAAGTCGCCTACAATGGTCAGTACGGCATTGTTCGGTACGTAAAAGGTGTTGTGGAAGTCAATGAAATCCTGGTCCGAGGCGTTGCGGATGTGTTCTTCCGCACCCAGCACGTCGTGTTTGTAGGGATGCCGGGTGTAGGCTTTTTTCAAAGTTTCTGTCAGCAAACGTCCGTAGGGGCGGTTATCCCGGCTTTGCCCCATTTCCTGGCAAACGACATCTTTTTGGGTCTTGATGCCGATAGATTCGATGGTCGGGTGCAGCATGCGTTCCGATTCCAACCATAAGCCCAGTGCCAGTTCATTCGACGGGAGTAGTTCATAATAATAGGTGCGGTCGAAAAAGGTGTTGGCGTTCAGGTTGCCGCCCACACGGGTGACGTATTTGTCGAATTCATGCCGCTTGATGTTTTTAGTTCCTTCAAACATCAGGTGTTCAAAGAAATGGGCGAATCCGGTCAATTCCGGTTTTTCGTTTTTAGAACCGACGTGGTACATGACCGATACCACGATGTTGGGGGTGGTGTGATCTTCTTGCAGAATGACATGCAGTCCGTTGTCCAGTTTGTATTCCACAAAATCGATTTTCTCCGAATTTGCCTGTGCCAGCAACGGCAGGCAGAAGGCAAGAATGAATACTAATTTTTTCATAAATCGAAAGTTAAGGATTATAAAATAATATGAAACTTGTTTTTAATTTTCGTTGTGCGGCTCTTCTTCCGGTGTATATTCCAGGATGTCGCCCGGCTGGCAGTCCAGTACCCGGCATACGGCTTCCAGCGTAGAGAACCGGATGGCTTTGGCTTTCCCGGTTTTCAGGATGGAAAGGTTGGCTGGTGTGATGTCGACTTTTTCCGCCAGTTCGTTCAGGGACATTTTCCGCCGGGCCATCATGACGTCTATGTTTACTACAATAGCCATGTTATATTGTCAGTTTTTGTTCTTCACTTAAATCATATCCGGCAGCAAATATTTCTCCGATAACCAGAATGACCAGTCCTAAGATGATTTCCTTGTATTCCATGCCGTTCCATACGGGATGCCATTCCGTGCCGGCAAACAGTTGGATGGTTTGCCGGATTTCAATGTAACGTCCCAGGCTGCTTAATAAAGAGGAGGAAATAATCAGGATGGCGATGGCGCGGATCAGCTTGATGTTATCCCGGTTGAATATATTGCCCCGTTTGATGCTTTTGCGCAGGGAGTGTAAAATCAAGGCGAGAATGACCACAATGACGATGTAACAAAATATGCTGGTGGTGAGCAAAAATCCGGTAAGCATCGAGCGTGACGGGGAGTGGTCGCCTTTGATTGCGGCATCTATTTGCGTAACCCGGACAAAAATGGAGATGTTGGTGTCTGCCGGGCAAATGACCGGGATTTCATATTTCCCCAGTTTCCTTTCCAATGCGATTTCAGGATAAATGTCCGTTTTGGCATTGTCCGGCAGGCAGGTTTCCATGCTTTGCCGGAAGCCTTCTTGCAGGCCGGCTTGAAAATCCCCGCTGAAAAATGTATTTCCGAGGGACAGGAAAAGGAGTATCAGAAAAATGCCGTAAAGAATGTTCAGGCGTAACAGGATTTTGGATTTGTGTTGCATTTCAATAAATAATTATCGTTTTTCGATATGCAAATATAAATCCTGTTCAGGAGATGTACAATAAAAACGATATAATTTTATCGTTTTTCGATAAAAATTTTCCTTTTTTCTTGAAAGACCGGGCTTTCCTTCTTCCTGTTTTTGTGAAGTCGGGATAAAAATTTAACTTTGGGAGTTTTAATAAAGAAATAGGAACAATAAATTGAAAAGATATGAAAAGAACGTTATTGATGATTCTGGATGGATGGGGTATAGGAAAGCAGGATAAAACCGATGCTATTTTTTCGACTCCGACGCCTTTTATTGACGGATTGAGTCGGGCTTATCCGCATACACAATTGTATACAAGCGGTGAGAATGTGGGATTGCCCGACGGTCAGATGGGAAATTCCGAGGTGGGGCATTTGAATATCGGTGCCGGACGGGTTGTGTTGCAGGATTTGGTGCGGATAAACAAGGCGTGCCGTGAGAATACGATTTTGCAGAATCCCGAAATTGTGAAGGCTTTCACGTATGCCCGGGAGAAGAACAAACAGGTGCATTTCATGGGGCTGGTTTCCGACGGCGGTGTACACAGTTCTTTGGAGCATTTGAAAAAGTTGTGTGATATTTCCAAAGAGTACAATATCGAAAAAACGTTTGTTCATTGCTTTATGGACGGACGGGACACCGATCCGCGGAGCGGTTTGGGATTTATTAAGGAGTTGAAGGAGCACATGGCGCAGTCCGCCGGACGCATTGCTTCGGTTATAGGACGTTATTACGCCATGGACCGGGACAACCGCTGGGAGCGGGTAAAAGAGGCATACGACATGCTGGTATATGGTACGGGTTTTGAAACGCAACATGTGGAAGCTGCGATAAAGAAATCATACGAGGAAGGGATTACCGATGAGTTTATCAAACCGATTGTACACGTGACCAGTGACGGGCGTCCCGTGGGATTGTTGCAGCCCGGAGATGTGGTTATTTTCTTTAACTACCGGAATGACCGGGCGAAGGAACTGACCATTGCCCTGACACAGCGCGATATTCCGGAACAGCAGATGAAGACTATGCCGTTGTATTATTGTTGCATGACACCGTATGATGCAACGTTTACGGGCTTGCATATCCTGTTTGATAAGGAGAATGTGGAAAATACGCTGGGCGAGGTGGTCAGCCGTGCCGGTTTGAAGCAGTTGCGTATTGCCGAAACGGAAAAATATGCCCACGTGACCTTTTTCTTTAACGGAGGGCGTGAGGCTCAGTTTGAGGGAGAGAACCGGATTCTGGTGCCCTCTCCGAAAGTTGCCACATACGATTTGCAGCCGGAAATGTCTGCTCCCGAAGTGGCAGATAAGTTGGTGGAACAATTGAACCAGCAAGCCGCCGATTTCGTTTGCCTGAATTTTGCCAACGGAGACATGGTGGGACATACCGGGGTGTATGAGGCTATTCAGAAAGCTGTTGCTACTGTGGATACCTGTGTGGAAAAAGTGGTTACCGCAGCCCGCAATAACGGTTACGATGTGTTGATTATCGCAGACCACGGGAATGCGGATAATGCCGTGAATGCAGACGGTACGCCGAATACTGCCCATTCGCTGAATCCGGTGCCCTGCATCTGGGTGACGGATGAGAAAGGGAAAGTGATGCATGAGGGTGTGCTGGCGGATGTCGCTCCGACTATTTTGCAGATTATGGGAGTAGAGCAGCCTGCGGAAATGACAGGAAAGAGCCTGATAGGATAGAATGGAGCAACGGAACAGTGGAGAAGTGGAGAAATGAGTTTCACTTCTCCATTGTTTCGTTTCTCCACTAATTCACAGCTATGATACAAATCGGTGATGTTATAGTCAGTCTGGATGTTTTTGAGAAAAAATTTTCCTGTGACCTTGCGGCATGCAAAGGAATATGTTGCATCGAGGGGGATTGCGGTGCGCCTCTGGAAGAGGAGGAAATCGGGCGGATAGAGGAAAACTATGAACAGATAAAACCTTACATGACGGAAGAGGGGAGGGAGGCTGTGAAGAGTCAGGGATTTGCCGTGAAGGATTGTGAGGGGGAGTGGGTGACGCCTTTGGTCAATAACCGGGAGTGTGCCTATGCCATTGATGAGAAAGGATGTTGTTGGTGTGCCATAGAGAAGGCATGGAGCGAGAAAAAGTCAGCGTTCCGCAAACCGGTGTCCTGTCATTTGTATCCCATCCGTGCCACGCGTTATCCGGCGTTTGAGGCGTTGAATTATCACAAGTGGAAGATTTGCAGTTGTGCCCGGGTGAAAGGATTTGAGCAGAACATCCCGCTCTATCGTTTTTTGAAAGAGGCGTTGGTTCAGCGCTATGGCGAAGAGTGGTATGCCGAATTGGAATATGCTGCCAGGGAACTTGAAGAGGGAAGGCTGATTATCAAATAAAAAACGGTTTTTTGGAAAAAATAGAAAAGAAAAAATTGCAGAAACGGATTTTATATCTATCTTTGCAAGCGCAAAAGCAAAATGGTGGATGTAGCTCAGTTGGTTAGAGCGTCGGATTGTGGTTCCGAAGGTCGTCGGTTCGAACCCGATCTTCCACCCCAGAAGAAAGCAGTTGATTTTCAACTGCTTTTTTTATTCTTTTCTCTTTTCGGTGTGAAAGTTGTATTTCGATGTGTTCCGGATTTCCGAAATTCCAAATAAATCTCTAATTTTACATGGTTTGAAAACGTTTGTAAATCCTAATTTAAATATAAAACCATGGCTACAGAACAATTTTTAGGAAGACATGTCGGGCCTCGCCCGGAAGACATCCGTGAGATGTTGCAGGTTATCGGTGTCAGCTCGGTGGAGGAGCTGATTCAGCAGACAGTGCCGGAATCCATCCGGCTGAAAAGCGTACCGGAGTTGCCGGCACCTTTGAGTGAAGCCGAATTTTTAAATAAAATCCGGGAAATAGCTGCTAAAAACAAATTATACCGTTCGTTTATCGGACAAGGCTATTACGATACGATATCGCCGGCGGTAATCATCCGGAATATTTTGGAAAATCCGGGTTGGTACACCTCCTACACTCCCTACCAGGCGGAAGTGTCCCAGGGACGGTTGGAGGCTTTGCTTAATTTCCAGACGGTGATATTGGAACTGACCGGAATGGAAATCACCAACTGTTCGCTGTTGGATGAGGCTACCGCAGCAGCGGAAGCCATGCAGATGATGTTTGCCCTGCGTAATAAAGAGATGAAAAAGGCGGGGGCGAACAAACTTTTTGTCGATAATAAGATTTTCCCCCAGACGCGTGATGTGTTGATTACCCGTTCCGCCCCGTTCGGGATAGAACTGGTATATGGGGATTACGATACCTTTGAATTTACGCCGGAGGTCTTTGGTGCTCTGGTGCAATATCCGGCTTCCCACGGAGAAGTCCGCGATTACCGTGCTTTTGCCGAAAAAGTGCATGCACACGGGGCTTTGTTGGCGGTGGCTGCCGATTTGATGAGTCTGGTGTTGCTGACTCCTCCGGGAGAGTGGGGGGCCGACATTGTGGTGGGCTCCACCCAGCGGTTCGGTATTCCGATGGGCTATGGCGGACCAAGTGCCGCTTATATGTCTACCCGAGAGGAGTATAAGCGGAACATCCCCGGACGTATCATCGGCGTGACGGTGGATGCTCAGGGACATAAGGCGTTACGCCTGGCATTGCAGACCCGCGAGCAGCATATCAAACGCGAGAAAGCCTCTTCCAATATCTGTACGGCAACGGCACTGAATGCCACGATGGCAGGATTCTATGCCGTTTATCACGGGCGGGAAGGTTTGGAGAGAATCGCCCGACACATCCATTCGGCAGCTGTGGTTCTGGCAGAGGAGATACAGAAATACGGTTATGTACTGAAAGCGGATAAGTTTTTCGATACCCTCCGTTTTGAGTTGCCTCAGGGTGTGACGGCGGAGGCAATCCGGGATAAGGCGCTGGAGAATAAAATCAACCTGCATTATTGCGGTAGCTGTTGCAACGGTGCGGTAGGACTGTCGACCGACGAAAAGATAAATGAGGAGGAAATCAATACGATTATCCGGATTTTTGCCGAAGTTGCCGGAAAGAAAGCGGAGAAAGCGGAATTCCTGGACGACCGTACGGTGCTGGAACCGGAGATGTTGAGGGACGATGATTTCCTGGAAGAACCCGTGTTCAATCTCTATCATTCGGAAACGGCACTGATGCGTTATATGAAGAACCTGGAGCGGAGGGACATCTCTTTGGCTACGTCGATGATTTCGTTGGGGTCCTGCACGATGAAACTGAATGCGGCGGTGGAAATGCTGCCGTTGTCCTGGCCGGAATTTGGTGCTATCCACCCGTTTGTGCCCGAATCCCAGGCGGAAGGCTACCGGCAGATGATACAAGAGACGCAGGATATGTTGGCCAAAGTGACGGGTTTTGCCGGATGCAGTCTGCAACCCAATTCCGGAGCTGCGGGAGAATATGCCTCTTTGATGGTGATACGGCAGTACCACCTGTCACGGGGCGAGGGACACCGCAACATCATGCTTATTCCGGCTTCCGCCCACGGAACCAATCCGGCATCCAGTGCGATGGCGGGCTTCACGATTTTAGTCGTGGCTTCCACGCCCGAAGGGAATATCGATGTGGAAGATTTCAGGAAGAAGGCGACGGAGAACAGGGAAAACCTGGCGGGCGCCATGATTACCTATCCTTCTACGCATGGTATCTTTGAAGAATCGATAAAAGAGCTGGCGAAAATCGTGCATGAAAACGGCGGACAGTTGTTTATGGACGGTGCCAATATGAACGGTCAGTGCGGACTGACGAGCCCGGGAACCATCGGTGCGGATATATGTCATTTGAACCTGCACAAGACCTTTGCCATGCCTCACGGCGGTGGTGGTCCGGGAGTAGGTCCCATTTGTGCCGCTCCTCACCTGGTGCCCTTCCTGCCTTCCCATTCTGTTGTAAAAACGGGCGGGGAGAAAGGCATCCATGCCGTGGCTGCTTCTCCTTTCGGATTTGCCAGTTTGCTCCCCATTACTTATGGCTACCTGCGGATGTTGGGCGGCGAAGGGTTGAAGAGCGTGACGGAAATGGCTATCCTGAATGCGAATTACCTGGCCTCTTCTTTTGAGAAACTGGGCTTCAAGATATTGTATAAGGGTGTGCAAGGGCGTGTCGGACACGAAATGATCTGGGACTGCACCGAGTTCAACAAACAGTTCGGCATATCCGATTTGGATATTGCCAAACGCTTGATGGATTTCGGTTTCCATGCCCCCACGCTTTCTTTCCCCGTGCATGGAACGTTGATGGTGGAACCGACGGAGAGCGAGCCGAAGGAAGAGTTGGACCGTTTCATCGCTGCTTTGAAGACCATCCGGGACGAAATTGTGGAGATTGGAGAAGGAAAAGCCGATAAGACCGACAACGTGCTGAAAAATGCTCCCCACACACACCGTGTGCTGACGGCAGACGAATGGACGCATGCTTATCCGCGCAGCAAGGCTGCCTATCCGTTGGATTGGGTCGCAGAAAACAAATTCTGGCCACAGGTAGGCCGGGTTGACGACGGCTATGGTGACCGTAATTTGGTCTGCTCTTGCTGTATCCTCTACGACAAAGCATAGAAAAACGGAATACAAACAGAAAGGGAGTGACTAAAACCGATTAGCCACTCCCTTTTTTATTTCTGTAAGAGATTGAAATTATTCGCTTCTCTACGGGATGATGTGCCTTATCCCCATATTTTTAGCGGGTAGGCTATACAATTTATTTTAGTCGTTTTTATTGATGTAAAGTATTGATTTGTAAGCAGGTATTTTGCAAAAAAACGTTCCTTTTATTGGTGAACTTTTTCCACTACACGAATGCAAATGTACAAATATTTGTTACTCTCCAATACATTTATTTTCAAAATTTTATAAAATATTCACATCAGAGTTTTCTTAAGGTTTTATTTATTTTCTGTTCCCCAAAAAAAGGAACGTTTTTTTTTGTTTATAAGTAGGAGTTTTTCAGACGTGGCTCCGGTTGGTAATGCTTTTAGTGACAGCGATATAGTGTTTAACTAAAAATACCAATATTATGGCAAAGAAGACTACTTTTTGGCAGGGTTGGTTGGTGGATAATCCACTGACAGAGGACCCGAACGACTTCACTCTGAAGGTGAAAGCGGGCAACATGGTGACCACCGAGGACATTGCCAAGGCTTTGCAGGCGGAGGGGTGCGAGTTCCAGTTGGAAACTCTTATCGATATTATCAACCGTGCAGACCGTATCATCCGCACTAAGCTGCTTTCGGGTTTCAGTGTGGGTACTGGTGTATTTTATGCTTACCCGAGCGTATCGGGTGTGTGGCGGGATAAGAATGAAACTTTTGACGACAAGCGGCATAAGGTGGGGGTAAACTTCCAGTTGAGTGCCGCTTTGCGTGAGGGGGTGAAAGAGGTGGGTGTAGAGGTGTTGGGCGTATCTTCTGCCGGTCCTGAGATTTCGGGTGTGACGGATACGTGGACAGGCGAACTGAACGGTTTGATTACTCCCGATGAAGTAGTGAGCGTCAAGGGACGTAACATTCAGATCGCCGGAGAGAATGAGGGCAACGGTTTGCGCTTTATCCGGGTGGACGACAACAGTGTCGTGGAGGTGGACATGCGCCGTCTGACGGTAAACAATCCTTCGGCGTTGTCGTTCCGGGTACCGAAGTTGACACCGGGCGACTACTATCTGGAGCTGACTACACAGTTTTCCTCAAGCAACAGTGTGCTGAAACAATCGCGCACGTCGCGCTTTGAGAAAGTGCTGAATGTTCCGGTAGCGGAAGAGCAGAATTAGGGTAACGCCCCCTACGTCCGTAGTGGAGTGTCCCCTACGGGCGTAGTACCCCTCCCCCTGAGTGCGTAGGAGATACCCTCCTACGCTCACATTGAACAGGACACTGTGCATTGCGAACAGGAAGAGAATAACAGTTTAATCAATCATTATACGATCATTTAATTTTTAGAAACGATGAACATTTTAAAAAAATTCGCAGTTTTTGCGGCCTTTGCTGCCGCCATGACGGTTGCCGGTTGTTCCGACCAGGACCAGAGCTCTTTGTCAATCGAAGATTTTCAGGGAAGGGCTAAAATATCGGGAACGGTCTCTTATAACGAAGGACAGGCGTATAACAACGGCAACTATACCGAGTTAAACAAGGTTGCCGCCAATACACCGGTGTATATCCGGATAAGCAACACCTATCTGTCGCCGAACGGCAACGCTTCCGGTTATACGACCTTAGAGACGGTGACCGATGCCAACGGAAAATACGAAATCGAAGTGCCCCTACCCGACCAGGGCGCAAGAATCTACCTGCACGCACCCTCTTTTACCGGAACGCGTACCTTGTTAAAGAGCTGGGAAAACGGTTCTCCCGTTTTTGAAAAACAGGAGGTGGTTTTTGAAATGGCTTCCACGTCTCTGTCTGTCGTGCCTAACGATATTGTCTTTGAAAACCTCAAATACGGCTTTGTGGAGCAGGAAAATGAAGTGGCTCTTGTCACCGAAGTTCCTTTTGCGGTAAAAGTCGGGTTGGGCGTTTTCCAAAACAGCGGCACTCCGGTGCTCTCGTATGAATCCGGCACGTCGGTTGTTATCCGGGTACGGTATGATGAAATCAGTGAGGGCGGTTCCGTGATGTACAGAAACTATGGCGCCACGACCGATTATAACGGAGAGGCGAAATTCAATATCCCGGCGCCGAGGAAAGACTGGTCGGATGTGCGTATTGAGATAAAGGCACTGCCTTTTCATGTGGGCACCTTCGAGTACAGCACTTATTCTTCCCAATATACCATCATGGGGGGAACCTATAAACAATACAATGGCGGTCAGCTTGTGAATGACGGTGTGTATACGTATGCCTCTTTTACGGAAGAGAGCGGAGCAGAGCGGGAGATAAAGATGGTGTTTGTTCCGGACGAGGGGGTGCTGACGTATGGCTATGCATGGTATAACTACAATTGGTAATCTATTTTTAATAAACAGACACAGATGAAAAAAATAATATCGCTTCTCCTTGTCGGTCTTTTCCCGTTTGTCGGAATGAAAGCCCAGGAGAATACAGTAGAACAGGGCAATGAAAAAGCGCCGAAAGTCTATCTTCCCGAACAGGGCGATTGGTCGGTAGGGGTGGATTTGGTGCCTCTTATCAAGTATATCGGGACGGGAAACAACAACTTGAAGGGAGGCGGCGGTAGCCCCTTCACGAAAGGCACGGATTTCGACAACAAAATTCTGATGCCCGATGCTTCCCTCATGGGGAAATACATGCTGACGGACCAATGGGCGTTGCGTGCCAACATCGGATTCAAAGTGGGCGTGGAAACACGGAAGTATTATGTGCGGGATGACGAGGCGGCAGTCTTAAATCCGTTGGAGGAGGAAAAAGTGGAAGATCGTATCCGCAACAATAAAAGCGGAGTGAGCGTGATGTTGGGGGCGGAATACCGCAAAGGAGAGAGACGGGTGCAGGGTGTTTTTGGGGCGGGCGTGTTGTTTGCTTTCATGAACAATAAACTCAAATATAATTACGGTAATGAAATCACGTCTGTCAATCAGCATCCGACCACTTCCGTGCGGAGGGAACAGAGTTATCTGATTCCTTCCGGCTACCGGGTATTGACGGAGTATAATACGGGCTCTAATTTCTATACCGGTATCACGGGTAGTGCGGGAGTAGAGTGGTTCGTGGTCCCAAAAATCTCTTTGGGAGCGGAAGTGAACCTGTGTGTTTACTACCTTTTTGGCCGTCAGACTTATGTAGAGAGCGAGGGATACAACGCCGCGTTCGGACGGGTGGAAAAGCGTACGGACCTCGTATCGCCGGGGGATAAGGGTTTTTATGTTGCTACGGAAAGCCTTGGCGGTTCATTGACGTTTAATTTTTATTTCTGATGCTATGAAACGATTTTTATATTTGGTATCGGGCGTGGCGTTGCTTTATTTGTTTTTGGGCGGCGCGTTGTTAGTGGCTTCATGCAGCAAGGATTCGGGCGGTGATGGGCCTGAAGAGCCGGATCAGCCGAAAAACGTGACGCTGGAACTTTCGCGGAGCGACCTTGTTTTTGAGTCTTCCGGGGGAGAAAAGACGTTTACTGTTTCGTGCAACGGAACCTGGACGATAGAGAACGAAAGCGACTGGTGCACGACGGACTTCACACACGGTACGGGCAATCTGACGGTAACCGTTACGGCGGATGTTTACAGCGGTATGGAAGACCGCAACACGAACCTGACGGTCAAGGCTGGCGACAAGACACAGGTGTTGGGGGTGACGCAGAAATGCAAAGACGCCATCCTGCTGAGCAAGGATAAATTTGACGTTCCCCATGCCGGGGAGACCATCTCCGTGGAGGTGCAAAGCAATATCACCTACGATGTGACCATCCCTTCTGAATATCAGTCGTGGATTTCCTCCGCGCCGGACACACGAGGCGTGACGAAAGCGAGTTATGAGTTTGTCATATCGGAGAACAGCGGGAAGCAAACGCGTGAGGGCTACATCCTGTTTTCGGGCAATTCCGTGCAGGACACCGTCCGCATTTATCAAGCCGACCGTTTGGTCTTGACGGAGCCGGTTTGTTATGCCTCGCACGAGGGTGGGGAGATAACCGTGGAGTTGATGACGAATATCAACTATGATGTCCGTATCCCTTCTTCCGCTTCGTCTTGGATTCACCGGGTTGAGACGCGTGCATTGCGAACGGACCGTCTCCACTTTTCTGTTTCGGAGAACAGAGGTCGGGATGTGCGGGAAGCCTTGGTTGTTGTAAAAGATCGTAACAGCAAGCTTTCCGATACGCTGCGTGTTTGCCAGTATGGCAAGGGATTGATTGTGTCTCAGCAGAAATATTTCGTTCCTCGGGCAGGTAAAACCATTTCGGTAGAGGTAAAGGGCGGCATTGAGTATGGCGTGACGATACCTTCCGCTTTCCAATCTTGGATAGCTTCCGCCGGGGGGACTTCTTCCTCTTTAAGTGACGTTACGCCCAAAACTTACCGTTTTGCCGTTTCGGAGTTGGAAGGTAATGAAGAGCGGGAGGGGTATATTGTCTTTTCCGGCAATTCTTTGACCGATACGGTTTACATATATCAAGGCGGAGATTTTACGGAAACAATTAAAGGGATGTCGTTCGATATGGTTTATGTTGAGGGTGGTACGTTCCAAATGGGTGCTACTTCTGAGCAAGGTCGCGATTATTATAGTGATGAAATACCTGTCCATTCCGTGACCCTTTCCGATTATTATATCGGTAAGTTTGAGGTGACACAGGGGTTGTGGGAAAAGGTGATGGGAACGACTATTCATGAACAGCGTATCAAGGCTGGTTATAGTTTTACGAATGGTGTTGGTTCTGATTATCCGATGTATTACGTGAACTGGGAGGAAGCACAGGAATTTTGTAAGAAGTTGAGCCAGTTGACCGGTAAGACCTACGTATTGCCTACAGAGGCTCAGTGGGAATATGCTGCCCGCGGTGGGGTAAAGAGTAGAGGATACAAATATAGCGGCAGTAATACTATTGGTAATGTGGCTTGGTATAGCGATAATAGTAGTAGTTCCACCCATCCCGTCGCTACAAAACAGCCGAATGAATTGGGACTTTACGACATGAGCGGTAATGTTTGGGAATGGTGCAGCGATTGGTACGGTTCTTACAGTAGTGAATCACAGAGTAACCCTACCGGTCCTTCAACGGGCTCCAACCGCGTGTTGCGCGGTGGCAGTTGGTGCAACAGTGCGAGGAACTGTCGGGTGTCGTTTCGGAACTACTCCTATCCGAGCAACCGCAGCTTCAACGACGGCTTTCGGTTTGTTCTTCTTCCTTAGTTTACGGACAGACTTTCCGTTTTCTGCTCTAAGCTAAAGAGGGAGCGCAGGGGGACGGCGTATGCAAGGAGCGAACGGAGTGAAGCGAGGACATACGGCGAACCCCTGCGGGAGCAGTTAAAAAGTTGAAGAGTTAAAAAAAAGTTGAAACGGAGGAAGGGCGTGTCCCTTTCTCCGTTTTTGCTATCTCGGGCGCAGCTCCACTGTTAGGCCCATAGCAGCGGCGATTTTGTATAATGTGGCAACCGTTGGAACGGTTAAACCGCGTTCTATCCTTGAAATATAACCTTTGTCCGCCCCGATGCGGCGTGCCAGTTCTTCCTGAGTCAGTCTTGCATTTTTACGGGCATCCAGTAAAATTTGTGCATTATACTCTTCCCATGCTTTGACAGTTGCTTCTTCGCGTTCTTTCGTACCTATTTCGCCAAATTCTTCGGCGAGCTCGGCACTTACGTCGTAAATGTCATTCATCTTGCCCATAATATTCATTTTTTAATTTGATTGCTTTCTTAATTTCGCTATTAGGTGTTTTCTGAGTTTTCTTTCTGAAACAGTTAAATAAAATAACGATGGTGTCTCCGTCGTAAATGAAAAATATACGGAATTCATTATTTCCATAATTAACCCGGAATTCGTGAATTCCGTCCCGGATGAATTTGATATAATGGCTTGGTATCTTATCTTCAGTTTCCAATAATAGCAGAGCACGTTTTATTTTCTTACGTTCCTGCTCTGATAGCTTTGACATGAAGTCCGAATAATAGCCCTTATATGCAGTTATCTTTTTCATGCTACAAAGATAGTAAAGTTGTATAAAAATATAACTTTGGCGAAGGTATTTTTTGCGGATACTTCAGTTTTTCCGGAAAAGCGAAAAGTTTACGCTGCCGTATTCCCGGTGGTTGAAGAAATGGGGGTGGTGACTGTAGTCTACGGAGGCCGGGTGTTCGACGATGGCGATGCCTGCTTCGTTGAGGAGGTCGTTGTCGAAAATGGCTTGGGGCACTTCCGAAATGTTTTTCAACTGATAGGGCGGATCGGCGAAGATGATGTCGAATTTGCGGCCCTTGAGTTTCCGGCAGGCAAGGAAAGCGTCATTTTTGAAGACTTTGATGTTCCGGAATCCGATTTCCCCGGCAGTCCTTTTGATGAAACTGTAATGGTTGTAATTGAGTTCTATGGCTGTCACCTCTTTGGCTCCGCGCGAAGCAAATTCGTAGCTGATGCTTCCCGTACCGGAAAATAAATCCAGCACCGCGGCGCCCTCGATGTCGACGTAATTGTTCAGTACGTTGAAGATGTTTTCCTTGGCAAAGTCGGTCGTCGGTCTTGCCGTGAAATTTTTATCGGGGAAGATTTGCCGTCCCCGGTGGGAACCACTGATTATTCGCATTTGTGTAAGCTTAGCAAGTGAATAAAGCGGGAGCTGTTCAGTTCTTCGTTGTTGAGGAGCAGGTTCAGGGAGTTGTCGGTTAATACCGAAATGTTGGGAATATAGCTGCTGATGAGCTGGAAAAATTTCGGATCGTCCACCAGTGTGCCTGAAAATACGGATTGCAGATTGGACTGGTCTGCCCGGCAGTCTTTCAGACTGCGTAAGATGTAATAAATGATGTCCGGAACGGAGTTGTAGGTGAAGGAATTGAACAGTTTGACCTCATTGCTTTGGGTGATGAGGAGGTCAAAGTAACGGTCCTGTATGTCCACAAAAAGATGGTGGGTATTGAGTAACGCCGAATTCAACGAGTTGATGAGAAAGGGGTAAGCGTTATTGACAATACACAGGGACTGGTAGCGGCCAGTCAGAAAAGTGACGAAATTCCGGGGAAGTGCTTCTGTCAGGTAGGCTTCCATCATTCTGATTTTCCGGTATAACAGGATGTCATTCTTTTCTGTCGGCAGGCATACGCGGAAAATGTCTGCCAGGTGATTTTTGTTGAAGAGGTGGGCCGGAATGAGGATTTTGTCTTTTTTACAGGGGGAGATGTATACCTTTTTGTACTTGAGTTTCAGTAATTCGTCTTCCGTGATGGTTTTCTTCACCCGTGCAATGACTTCGTCCTGGGATTCCAGGCAATAAGGATGATGTGAAAAGGCTATCAATTTGTTGTTGTCGTGCAGACAAAACGAAAGTCCATCCGTTGAATAACGGATGGACAAGGTATATTGAATAGAATTTTCTTTGCTGAAATTAGTGTCTAAATAACAGATATTCTGCATGTATTGTTCGTTATTCCCAATTACCTACGTTGTTGTTGGCTTCATTCAGATCCCCTACTTTCAATCCGGGGTATTTGTTCAGACGAAGTCTTTCGCCGTTTTCCTGTAAGATATAATCGTGATAGATCGGATCCAGGTTTTCAAAGATTTCCTTGTTGGATATACGGGCTTCGAATACGGGAACTTCAATACCGGAGTCGGTTTTGATAAGGTTCGTACCCATCTTGAATTCGTATTTTTTGTTGGTGAAAGGAACATATCTCAGATTGTCGATGGCATAATTTTTTCCGAAAATGTTTTCCAGGGCATTTACTTTGATCACTTCACGGATGATGAATCCTTTTTTTACAGCCTCTGCTTCCGTCATGCCGGCTTCCAGCTGTTCATCCGTTAACTGGCCGATGGAACGGATGATTTTAACGGAATCGTATTTTATGAAATTGATTAGTGTATCAAAGCTGGCTGTGTATTTCCCTTTTTCCGTTCTGTAAGCTTCCTGGGCAGTACGGATGTCTTTCAGTTTCTGGATAATCCGGTCGTATCTTTGTTTTTTAATGGTTTCAAAACGCTGGGGAACCATGATACTTTCGTAGCACTGATATCCCAAAAATACGATCACTGCTGCTAATACAATCTGAATAATAAGCTTTTTCATATTTTAATGATTTGAATTTAATTACATTATATAAAGCCATCGTTTGGGCTCTAACGGATTAGTTGTATCTTTACGTCTCCGTTTCAAACGATGGAAATACAATTGCCGGAAATAATTCCTGCTCGCAAATTTAGGAAAAAAAATAAATAAAGACTATTTTCCGCTATAAATTTCTCCATGATACAGAAACATTTTGAAGATATGGTGCAGGCTTGCTTGGGGTTTCCGTTTTCTCCGACCCAGAAGCTGGCGATGGCGTGTTTTGCCGATTTCTTTTTGAAGCAGAGGGAGGAGGGGGTGTTTGTTCTGAAAGGATATGCGGGGACGGGGAAGACCTCGTTTGTTGCGGCAGTCGTCAATGTGTTGGTAAAGATGGAATACAAAGTGGTGTTGCTGGCTCCGACAGGACGGGCAGCTAAAGTGTTCTCCGCGTATGCCGGACAACCGGCTTTTACCATTCATAAGAAGATTTACCGGCAAAAGGCGGCAACGGAGGGGGAGGGGGATTTTAATCTGGGATTTAACCCGGGAGCGAATGTGCTTTTTTTTGTGGATGAGGCTTCTATGATTTCCAATGCGATGGAGGAGAGTAATTTCGGAAGCGGACGTCTGCTGGATGATTTGGTGGAGTATGTTTATAACGGGAGGAATAACCGTTTGGTATTAATCGGGGATGAGGCGCAGCTTCCTCCGGTGGGACTGGAAATGAGTCCCGCGTTGGAGCCGCAGGCGCTGCGCATGATGTATAATCTGGAGGTGTATGAAGCGCATTTGACGGATGTGATGCGGCAGGCGGAAGAGTCCGGGATTCTGTGCAATGCGACTTTGGTCCGGCGGCTGATTGGAATAGGGAGGGTGGATTTGAAATTGCTTGCCGGGAGTTTTCCTGATGTCTATAGGATAGGAGGGGGAGAACTGCTCGAGGAGATAGAGACCTGTTACGGGAAATATGGTGTGGATGAAACGATGATTGTATGCCGTTCCAACAAACGGGCGAACCGTTATAATGAAGGAATCCGCCGGATGGTGCTTTATCGCGAAGATGATTTTTGCAGCGGAGATAAGGTGATGATTGTTAAGAACAATTATTTCTGGGGAAAGGATTATGAACACCTTGACTTTATAGCCAATGGGGACGTGGCGACCATTCTCCGCACGGGCAAACGGATGGAGCTTTACGGATTTCATTTTGTGCGTACGGACCTTGCCTTGACGGGATACGAGGAAGAAGTCAGTGCCTGGGTAATGCTGGATACGCTGTTGTCCGATTATCCGGCATTGAATTATGAAGAAACCCGGAATTTTTACCGGAGCGTGGAAGCGGATTATGCTGACATCCGTTCCCGTAAGAAACGTTTTGAGAAGGTTCGGGAGAATGAATATTATAATGCTTTGCAGGTGAAGTTTGCCTATGCGGTGACTTGCCATAAGGCACAGGGCGGGCAGTGGGATGCCGTGTTTATTGATCAGGGATGGCTGCCGGAGGAGATGTTGAACGATGAGTATTGGCGTTGGTTGTATACGGCTGTGACCCGGGCGAGGAAAAGGGTTTATTTCGTTAATTTCAAAGAAGAGTTTTTTGAAAAAGAATAGAGAAGGGAAAGTAAAAGGCGGGGAAAGCTCCCCACCTTTTTTAGTGATTAATTTTCAAGTTTCAAATCTTTGACAATGGCTGCAATCTTTTGATTGGCTTGTTCCTGAGCCTGGTCAAAACCGGCGACTCCGTCCATCTGGGCACGGGCTTCAAAATAGAATTTGATTTTGGGTTCTGTCCCGGAAGGACGTACGGAGATTTTGCAGCCGTCTTCCAAAAAGAACTGGAGTACGTCGCTGGTGGTCGGGAAATCCATATCCGAAGCGGCTCCTGTTTGCAGGTTTGTCGCTTTTAAGTCGGCGTAATCCTTTTTGATGACGACGGCACTGTTGTTGATGGTTTTCGGCGTATTGTTCCGGAGTTCTGCCATCATCTCCTTTATTTCCTGTGCACCGGTCAGTCCTTTGCGGACGATGTAAATCATTTTTTCCTGAGAAAAACCGTATTCGGCATAGATTTCTTTCAGCAGTGTGAAAAGAGTTTTACCGTTGTCTTTGGCCCATGCAGCGATTTCGGCCATCAGCGATGTGGAGGAAACGGCGTCTTTGTCGCGGGTAAAGGAGCCCGGCATGAATCCGAAAGATTCTTCTCCTGCGCCGATGTATCCTTCGGCTCCTTTTTTGCGGATGGTATCGGCAATCCATTTGAATCCGGTGTATACATCGTAACAGGGGATGCCGTTTTTTTCTGCAATATCTTTGATTAGTTCGGAGGTGACAATGGTTTTGATGGTATATTCATTGCCTTTGATTAAGCCCAGCTCTTTTCTCCGGCGGATGATGTAATAGGTGAAAATGATATTGGTCTGGTTGCCGTTGAGTAAAATCCATTCGCCTTTATCGTTTTTTACAGCAACTCCCAGACGGTCGCCGTCGGGGTCGCAGGCCATTGCCAGGTCGGCGTCAATGGCCCGGGCTTTGTCCAATGCCATTTTGAATGCGGCGGGTTCTTCCGGATTGGCAGAAGCTACTGTCGGAAAATTGCCGTCGGTAATCATCTGTTCCGGTATTGTGGTGATGTTGGTGAATCCCCAGTTGCGCAGGGAAGCAGGTACCAGTTCGTAGGTGGTCCCGTGTAACGGGGTGAATACGATTTTTAAATCGTGCTGGCGGACTATCGCTTCGGGCGACAAACTCAGGGTTTTTACTTTGTCTAAGAATTTCTGGTCGAAATCTTTTCCCAGTGTGATGATTCTTTCGGCAACTTTGGTGAATTTAATGTCTTCTGCTTTTACCCGTTTCACTTCTTCAATGACATTTTTGTCGTGGGGCGGTACCAGTTGGGAACCATCGTTCCAGTATGCTTTGTATCCGTTGTATTCTTTCGGATTGTGGGAAGCAGTGATGATAACGCCGCCATTGCATCCCAGTTCGCGGATGGCAAATGACATTTCCGGTGTCGGGCGCAGGCTTTCAAAAAGATAGGCAGTGATGCCGTTTGCTGAGAAAATGGCTGCCGTGGTTTCTGCGAAATAGCGGCTGTTGTTGCGGCAGTCGTGGCCGATGCAAACCGATTTTTGCTGGTCGCCGGGAAACATTTTGTTGATATAGTTGGCAAATCCCTGGGTTGCGGCTCCGACGGTATAGATGTTCATGCGGTTGGTGCCTACCCCCATAATCCCGCGTAAGCCTCCGGTACCGAATTCCAGGTCGTTGTAAAAAGAATCCGTCAGTTCGGTCGGATCGGATGAAGTAAGCATCTGCTTAACGGCTTCCCGGGTTTGGGAATCGTAAGCTTCTGAAAGCCAGTTTTCGGCTTTTGCCTTCGCTTGTTTGAGGATTTCTGATTTTTCCATGTTATTATTGATTTGATTTTTATTTTCAGGTCTTAATCCGTGCAGGATATTTTCATTTCATTAAATGACAAATTTAGGAAAAATAAAAAAAAGCCCTGCACGGCAGAGCTTTTTATTTTTTGAAAAGGAAGCATTAAGCTTTTTTCTCTTTGATTCTGGCTTTTTTACCGGTCAATTCACGGAAATAGTAAATGCGAGCCCTTCTTACTTTACCTACTTTGTTTATTTCAATTTCTTTGATGTAGGGAGAATTGAACGGGAAAATTCTTTCCACTCCGACGTTTCCGGACATTTTCCGTACGGTAAATGATTTGGTGCTGCCTGTTCCTTTGAGCTGGATTACGGTTCCACGGAAAATCTGGATTCTTTCTTTGTTCCCTTCAATGATTTTGTAATGTACACTGATGGTGTCACCTGTGTTAAATGAAGGATGCTCAACCGGATTTTCTGCTGCAAATGCTTGTTCTGCAATTTTAATTAAGTCCATTGTGTTAATTTTTATTCGTTTACCGAACGCAATATTACGACCTGAGCTTTTGTGTAAGAGATTACGTACGTTGGTTATTCTTATTCAGTATATAAACCCGGATTCTCAGCTCCGTATATACCGATTCGGGTGGCAAAGATAGAATAAAAAGTAAAAAGTAAAAAGTAAATGGGGAAAAAATGCAGGACAGATACAATTTTGCATCTGTCCTGTGTTTTTTTAGTTGGTTACTTCCTGTTTGTTGCCCATGTGGTTTGTGATGGTACGCAGATACCATTCGGGTAACGGAGGATTTTCCACTTTCGGATTTTTTTGCCCGGGTATAGGGGTTTTGATGTTACCGTCCATGAACCGGGTGAACAGATAGGCATAAAATTCACGCCATGTTTCTGCCAGTTGGTTGCCTGTGTTGCAGGAAAAATCGGTCAGATAGCTGATGGTCAGTATCGGGTTCTGTTCAAAGCTGCTTAATGCAGCGGCGTCAGTCATCTGAACGTATGATTTGTAACGTTTTTCCAACGCTTTCTGTTTTGCCCGGATTTCTGCGTGAATGGCGTTGTAGCGGGTGTATGCCAGATTGCTGACCTGGTTGAAAATCCAGAATGCCGCTTTGTCGGTAAATTGCATCATGCTACCGTTTCCAACGGCATAGGCATAGGGTACCCGCGTTGCGCTTGTGTACATTGGAAAGTAAACTGTGTTGGCGGCATCGTCTACACTGAACCAGAGGATACCTCCGATGGCATCCGGTAACCAGCTCCGGCTTTGCGATACAAAGGAAAAACCGGTTTGTTGGGTAGCGGTTGTCCTTTCCATGACATATTCTTTGCCGTCTACTTTGTAGCCCATCGGACGCCAGCGGTAAGGACATTCGTAAGGACCGGCACCCGGATCTCTGTGCATATCCAGTTCCGTGCCTTCTAAATGGTTGCGCATGAAGTCCATAATCTCCAGGATGTCGATTTTGCGGGAAGGTTTTACCCACAATGGCATGCGGTTGGTGGCATATCCTTTGCCGTCCCGTTCGATGTGGGTGCCCTTGGCATATTCCCAGTATTGATCCATGTCGGGACTTATTTCATTGAAAAAAGCCCACACCCGGATTTCACAGGCACGTGCACCGCTGAAATCTACCGGTGCGTAAGAGTCTGAAAAGCTGAAATCTTTGTTGGGGGCATCCTGGGGATAAAATCCTTTTTGTTTGGCAAATGAAATGACATCTTTGGCATATACCGTTGTGATGTCTTTGTTGTAGATGTTTTTGATTTTATCGGAAGAGATGGACTCCCGGCTTTCTAAGGGGAAAGTGGTGATGCGTGCCTGGTTGGCATGGGCGCACACGTAGCCGTCCGGTACCATCCTGGCTACCCATACAGCTCCTTTTTCTCCTTCTCCCTTGCCGATCATTTCCATGATCCATACTTCATCGGGATCGCTGATGGAAAAAGATTCCCCTTCGCTGTAATAGCCGTATTTTTCTACCAGTCCGGTCATGACGACGATGGCTTCGCGGGCATTTTTGGCCCGCTGTAACGTCAGGTATATCAAGCTGCCATAATCTATGATGGCTCCCGGTTGGTGATGAAGTTCGCTTCTGCCTCCGTAGGTGGTTTCTCCAATGGCCAGTTGATGTTCATTCATGTTACCAACGACGTTGTAGGTGTGGCTTACTTGGGGAATCTGTCCCAAAAATTTTCCGGTGTCCCATTCGTAGATGTCGACCATGCTTCCGGCAGGCCAGTCAGTGGCAGGCCAGTAGTATAATTCCCCATAAAGGACATGGGAGTCGGCGGCATAGGTGATGGCCGTTGAACCGTCTTTCGTGGTGGATTTGGTAAACAGGAAGTTCGTGCAGGCAAAAGTCTGGTGAATGACACTCACACAAACCAAAAGTAGTATCAAAGCAAATTTATTCATGAATTTATAGTATTAATTTTATGGGTATTTGTTATCGGATTCTGTCGTAGGATTTCAGCAGGGAGATGTCCCGGATGATGCCCCGGAGTGCCAGCCAGTTCAGTATAATGCCAATCAGGGGGAAGCATAGGCTGAAGCCCCATTGGCGGTCGGCGTGCAGTTCGGTAGTTATATTGCGTACTTGCATCCACATCAATACGAGCATGCCTGTTAGCAGGATGATGTTGACGACGCAGAGGCGCAATTGAAGGAACCGTTTTTTATATAAAAATATGATTAAGATGCTCAAGACTGTAATCAGTATGTTGAGAATCATGGACATCCAGTTATAAGCGATGAATACTTCCGGTTCGCCTGCCTGGATTACTTTGGTGGTGTAAAATTGGTAGGAGAACTCGTTGGGGATCGTCAGACTGGCTACGGGCATGAAGAAAAGCAGTGCGGTAAGTATGACGGTTAAAAGCAGGTATACGGTTTGTATGCGTTGTATCATAACGGTTGATATTTGTTTTTTTAGATTTTGCCGAGCAGACGGCTTCGTGTTAATTTTTCAGTTTTTCCAAGGTGTAACGGATTAATTTTTCCATGTAGCCGTGATAATCGGCCGAGGCCTCTCCAGTTATGCGGTTGGCGATGATCAGACAGATGGTTGCTGCATGGTGGCCTAAAAGATTGCATAATCCCGTGATGGCTGCACTTTCCATTTCATAGTTGGTTACTTTATAGTTTTGATGCCGGAAGGTCGTAATGCGGTCGTTTATCCCCGGCATGGCTAACGGCAGGCGCAGAACCCGTCCCTGGGGACCGTAGAAGCCGACAGCGGTTAAGGTAATCCCTTTGTAGGTTTGGCCTTCTGAGTGGAGTTTGTTCACTAAAGCGGGAGAGGCATTCACAACATAAGGACGGGCAGTTTCTCCGGCCCAATGGCAATGTCGGATGAAAGCTTCTTCAAACTCCCGGTTGCAGACAGACTGGGTGTCGGCATAAAAACGGAGTACTCCGTCGCAACCGATGCTTTTTTCCGATATGACAAAGGAATTTACCGGAATATCAGCTTGTACGGAGCCGGATGTGCCGATTCGGATGATGTTCAGGTTCTGTTTGTGCTCTTTGATTTCTTGGGTTTTCAAATCAATGTTTACGAGAGCGTCCAGTTCATTGATTACGATGTCAATGTTGTCCGGCCCGATACCCGTGGAAATGACACTCAGCCGATGTCCGTCGTAAGTGCCTGTCACGGTTGTGAATTCCCGGTTGCTTTTTTGGACCTCAACAGTATCGAAATGGGAAGCGATTAAAGCTACCCGTCCGGGGTCTCCCACCAGAATAACATCGTGGGCTAAGTCTTCCGGCAACAAATGCAGATGGAAAATACTGCCGTCTTCATTTGTGATTAATTCAGAGGATTGAATAGACATATTTTAATGGTTTGTTTTTTCCGTATTTTTATTGCACGTCAAAAATAAGAAGCTTTGACGATAAACAAAAAGAAACACAGATATTATTAAAGAGTAAAGGCAATAAAAAATCTCCGGGATTTCCCCGGAGATTTTTTCAGTATGTATTGCTTTTTATTTGGCGTAAGCGATAGCCCGGGTTTCGCGGATAACGGTTACTTTCACTTGTCCCGGATAGGTCATTTCATCCTGAATGCGTTTGGCTATGTCAAAAGAGATTTTCTCAGCTTCGCTGTCTGATATCTTTTCACTTCCGACAACTACCCGTAGTTCACGACCGGCCTGTATGGCATAGGTTTTCACTACTCCATTGTACGACAGGGCGAGGTCTTCCATGTCTTTCAGACGTTTGATGTAGGATTCGACGACTTCGCGGCGTGCTCCGGGACGTGCTCCGGAAATGGCATCACAGGCCTGGACGATAGGAGCAATCAGTGTCGTCATTTCCACTTCTTCGTGGTGTGCTCCAATGGCATTGCAAATGTCTGGTTTTTCTTTGTATTTTTCAGCCAGTTGCATACCTAAAATAGCGTGTGGTAATTCCGGTTCATCGTCGGGCACTTTACCGATGTCGTGCAATAATCCGGCGCGTTTGGCTTTTTTCACGTTCAATCCCAGTTCTGCAGCCATGATGGCACACAGGTTGGCCGTTTCACGGGCATGTTGCAAGAGGTTCTGTCCGTAAGAGGAACGGTATTTCATTTTTCCTATCAGACGGATCAGTTCGGGATGAAGACCGTGAATTCCGAGGTCTATGGTAGTCCGTTTACCGGTTTCAATGATTTCTTCTTCGATTTGTTTTTTCACTTTGTTAACCACTTCTTCAATCCGGGCCGGATGAATACGTCCGTCGGTAACTAACTGGTGTAAGGACAGACGGGCTATTTCTCTTCTGACCGGGTCAAAACCGGAAAGTACGATGGCTTCCGGAGTATCATCAACGATGATTTCTACTCCCGTGGCTGCTTCAAGTGCGCGGATATTACGGCCTTCGCGTCCGATGATACGGCCTTTTATTTCGTCTGAATCAATGTGGAAGATGGAAACGGCATTTTCTGTCGCTGTTTCCGTGGCTACCCGCTGAATGGTTTTGATAACCACTTTTTTAGCTTCCATATTGGCCGTCATTTTGGCTTCTTCCATGATTTCATTGACATAGGATACGGCTTCCGCTTCGGCCTCTTCCTTTAAGGAGTTGATTAGTTTTTCTTTGGCCTGTTCTCCAGACATGCCGGAAATGGCTTCCAGTTGCTCGATCTGCATTTTTTTGATTTTGTCAAGCTCTGCTACTTTCTTTTCCAGCAATTCTTTTTGTACATCGAAATTGTTTTGCTGGGTCTGGATTTCTTTGGTCTTTCTTTGAATTTCCTCCATCTTTTGGGAGATGAAAGACTCCTGCTGTTTCAGTTTGTTTTCAGCCATCAGGATTTTATTGTTCCGGGCAGCAGCCTGTTTTTCGTGTTCGGCTTTGATTTGTAAAAACTTTTCTTTTGCTTGAAGTATTTTATCTTTTTTAATTACTTCTGCTTCTGCCTCGGCTTCTTTAATGATGTTCTGACTCCGGTGTTTCAGGGCTATTTTTATGATGACGTAGCCGATCAGAATTCCGGCTACCAAGGCCACCACCCCTGCGATAATTATATTTGTCATGTTTCTAAATTAATTTAATTTATAATGTTTGTAAAATGTTCTCTTGTTCAATTTCCGGTATGATTTCTGCCTTCCCGGTAAAAGGCTATGGGTATTATCACATAAAAAAACCCGCACTATTCCATTTAATAAAACCCCTGTATGACACGGGTAGAGCTGCCATTTGATTCAAACTTCCACTGTCCCGAAGGAACTCCGAAGAGTTGAGGCCTGTTTTGGGCAAATAAAGCATCCGCTCTAATTGTTTGAGTGTTGAGTTTTCGCTTAAATGTGAAATAATGCGGGAATATCTTTAAGATATATTCAAAGAACGCTTGAAATTACTCTTTTATGAATTCGTCAATTTTTATATTAATTTTTTCAATTTCATTCAATATAGGCTCCGTATCGTTTTTTCTTTCAGCCTGTATCAGCGCAACTGTGTGCTGAAATGCTGTCAGATAAAGGAAATCCAAAGGATCGGCTTGTGCGCCGTACTTTGCCTGAAATTTTGAAATCATATCATTAATACGTTTCGATGCTGCCCGGTAAATCTCCTCTTCATCCTGACTCTTGGCTATTATCGGGAATTTTTTGTTAGCAATGCTGACATGTATCGAAACTGCTGAATCTTTCTCGCTCATAGATCAATTGTTCAAAAGAGCAATACACTTGTCAATCTCCCGCACCAGTTGGTTAATTCGCATTTTTGCCTGGTAATTTCCATCGTTGTTACCTGAAATTGCGTTTGCCACTCTGGCTGTTTTTAATTCTTCATTTAAAATTTTGTTCTCACTTTTCAAACTTTCGATTTCAGTCAGCAGTTCGTTTATTCTGCTTTCCTGAATCCGCTTGGTTTCAAGTGAGGCTATATATAATTTTATTAATCTTTCAACTTTAAATTTTAGCTCGTTTAAAACGGCGTCCTGTCTTCCAGTCATATGTTTTTACTAACCTGAAACAAATTACCGCCTCTTTCCGAAGCAACAATTTCAATTAAAGTATTAAAATACTTTGTTTTAAAGCTCAAAAGCTTTTCATTTCACGACAAAGATAATTTTTTTTCTTTAAATTATCAAGAGTGTTGATATATTTGTAAGGCAAATGTGTTTTATAGGGATGGAAAACGGGATAGAAGAAGGGAGTTGGGTTGGAGTTATAATTTTAACAATTGAATATGTTTAAATTTTTTATCTTTTTAATTTTCATAATTCTTTGTTGTGTTTTTGGTGGAGGGCGTGTCCAGGCGCAGGAGCGGGTATATGACAGTCCGTTGCCTCTCCCCATGTTGTTAAGCGGTAGTTTTGGGGAGTTGAGGGAAACTCATTTTCATTCGGGGATAGATTTGAAAACGGGCGGAAAGGTTGGGATACCGGTGATAAGTATGAAAGAGGGGATTGTGAGTCGGGTTAAAGTCTCGTCTGTGGGTTATGGGAGGGCTTTGTATGTAGAGCATGCTGATGGTACGACTACCGTGTATGCTCATTTGCTGCGATATACGCCGGAGGTGAATCGAATTGTCTGGGAAAAACAGTATGAAAGGGAGAGTTTCGAGGTGGATCTGAATATGAGAGCTTATGGAATTGTTTTTCAGTCGGGAGATACATTGGCTTTTACAGGTAATACAGGTTCTTCGGGTGGCCCTCATTTGCACTTCGAGTATAGGGATACCCATACGGAAGCTGTCCTGAATCCGCTCTTGTTTTTGGAAATTCAGGACAATGTGCCTCCGAAAATTCAGGCGTTGTACATATATTATATGGCAGAGGATGGGTGTGTGGAAAGGAAAAGGCGGATTGTGCCAAAATATTTAGGCAATCGGAAATATGCTTGTGGAAAGATAACGGTGCCTGCAGGACGGAATGGTGTGGGATTTTATTTAACGGATCTAATGAACGGCTCTTGGAATAAACTTGGGATTTACAGAATGGAAATGAGTGTGGATGGTGAAAAGAGGTTTGAGATGGTTGTGGATACCTGTTTGTTTGACAGTAATCCCTGGGTGAATGAAATAAAAGATTTTGATTTGTATCGGCAGAAGCATGAAACGGTTTATCGGACGTTCGGGCATTATATGGACCGGATTCCGGGGGTGAAAATTGCTGATGAAGGATGGGTTGACATGAACAAAGGAGAGGAAAAGCAAGGATGTGTCAAAGTGGCTGATAAAAACGGGAATGAAGTGGAATTTTGTTTTACCTTGATTGCAAAGGACAGCATTCCGTTCCGGAAGAGAAAGGTATTGGATTATAAGAAACCCAATGTGGTAGGTGAGGAGGGGTATAACTTGTTGTTGGGAGATTCCGTGTTGTCTGCTTCATTGCCGTACGTGGGGAAGGTGGATACCATGATATTGGCAGATGGTAAGCTGTATACGGTTTTTGTTGTTTCCCAAAGAGAACAACCTTTGTTGAAGCCGGCTCGTCTGGAAGTAAAGGGAAGTTTTGATGAGAGAGCGGTTGTTTGTCGCATTACAGATAAAAGGACGTTGGTAGCCATGACTATACAGCAGTGTGAAAACGGTATTATTGCTATGCCCTATTTTTTGGGGTGTTATACGGTGGTTTCAGATACAGTTTCTCCAGAGGTGAAGTATTTGGGGATGTCTGGCAGAAAACTGAAATTTATTATACGGGATGAATTAACTGGGATTGCGGCGTACCGGGGAGAGGTGAATGGTAAATGGGGGTTGTTTGAATATGATGCTAAAAATGACCAGCTGACCTGCCGGGTGGATGAACCCGTTTTTGTCAGAGGACGGAATGAGGTTCGGGTTATGGTATGCGACAAAGCTGGAAATGTTACTGAAAAGCAAATCGTATTTCAGTTGGGAAAATGAAATAAATGGGAATAAAGATGGAAAAAAGAATTAGTTTGCTATTTGCCGAAGGACAGATAAAGGAAGCGATAGAGATGCTGGAGCAGGAGGTGAAGTTGCAGGAGAGTGAAGAAAAATTATTGTTGCTGGGAGAGTTGTATTATAAGGAGGGAAGAAGTGTGGATGCGTTGAATAAATTTAATGCTGTATTGAAAATAAATCCGGTAAACAAGAAGGCTGCGGCTTATGTGACTATGATTAATGATGTGCTTGATTTTTATCATAAAGACTTGCTGAATCCTTAAATGTAGCAGGAAAGATTTTGGATAACTTTTCTTTTTTTGATTATTTATATACTTTTAGTCCTCAAAAGGCTTGGTCTATGTTGAAAATAAAGAAGAAGGAAGAGTGCAGTATTCCGGAATCCGTGTGGAGGGAGTATGTACTGGAAATGTTGGAGCGGCATAAAACGCGGGGATATACTTTCCGGGATTTTATAAAGAGTCTGGGGGTGAAGAGTCAGGAGGGGAAGAGCAGATTGAGGAAAACGTTGATGGTGTTGAAAGATTTAGGAGAAATTAATGAGGTGAGACAGGGGACGTTTCAATATAAGAGAGAGGGAATATATACGACAGGGGTGGTGGAGTTGAATAGAAGTGGTTCTGCTTATATACGAAGCCGGGAATTTAAGGAAAAAATATTTGTACCTTTTACAGGTTTGAAGCATGCTTTGAATGGGGATACCGTAAAAGTACTGGTGTATGCAGATGGTATTCCAGGGATGTTGAGCGGGAAAGTGGAGGAGATTATTCATAAAAAAAAATCTTTGTTTGTCGGAATCATCTATTGTCAGACTGGTTTTGCTTTTTTAATACCGACAGGCAATCAGGTGCCTTATGATGTATATATTCCTTCGTCCGGGATTGGTATGGCGCAGACAGGGGACAAGGTGTTGGCAGAAATTGTGAGTTGGCCGAAGAAAAGAAAGAATCCGGAGGGGAGAGTGCTCAAAATACTGGGACGTCCGGGGGATGGGCGGATGGAAATGAAAGCAATCATGGCGGAGTTTGATTTGGCTGCCGATTTCCCCCTGAATGTCTTAAGGGCAGCGAAAAAAATCCGGACGGAAATACCGGCGGATGAATATATAAAAAGAAGGGATTGCCGGGATTTGCTGACGTTTACTGTAGACCCGAAGGATGCTCATGATTTTGACGATGCTTTGTCCTTTAAGGAGGAGAAGGAGGGACTTTATGAGGTTGGGGTTCATATTGCGGATGTCAGTTATTATGTACGGCCTGCTACGGTTTTGGATAAAGAGGCTTATCTGCGGGCTCATTCCGTTTATCTTGCCGGGTGTACAATTCCGATGTTGCCGGAAAGATTGTCCAATGATATTTGTTCCCTGAATCCTCACCAGGACCGTTTGTGTTATTCTGTAGTGGTGAAAATAGATCGGGAGGGGAGTTTGGTGGAGAAGTGGATAGGAAGAACTGTAATTTGTTCTGACTATCGTTTTTCTTATGAGGAGGCACAGGAAATTATCGAGGGGAGGACGCATCCGTGTCGGGAAGCGATAGGGGTTTTGTATCGTTTGTCCAGGAAAATGAGAAAAATCCGGGATGAAAAAGGAGCTTTGTGTTTTAATCAGCCTGAGGTGCGATTTGACTTGGATTCCGAAGGGAAGCCTATACGGGTGTATTTGAAAGAGATGAAAGAGGCGAACCGCATGATTGAAGAGTGGATGTTACTGGCCAACAGGATAATTGCAGAGGCGATAGGAAAAGAGAAAGAGAGAAAAGCGGTTTTTATTTATCGGACACATGGAGTTCCTACAGTGGATCGTTTGCATATTTTCCGGCATTTGGCTGGTAGAATGGGATTGAGGATTAAGGGAAAGTTGCAGGAGAAACATCATATATCTTTGGCGAAGCAGATACGGCAGCTCAGTCCGGTGCCGATGCGGAGCATGGTAGAAAGTTTGTTTATCCGTACCTTGGCGAAAGCAGCTTATTCTGTTGATAATATAGGACATTATGGCTTGGCATTTGATTATTATACACACTTTACGTCACCTATCCGCCGTTATTCTGATTTGGTGGTGCATCGTCTGTTAGAACATTATATGAATGGAGGGCGTTCTGTGCGGCGGGATAAGTATTGGGAGATATGTCGGCATGTATCGGAGATGGAGGTTATTGCTGAAAATGCGGAACGGGCTTCGGTTCGTTATAAACAGTTGGAGTATTTAAGTGGGCATGCCGGAACGGTATGGAGTGGAAAAATTACGGAAATTTTGAGGTGGGGTTTTTATGTGGAGTTGGATGAAATTCGGTGCGAAGGCCTGGTGTCGATTTTGAACATGAAGGATGATTATTATGAATTCCAGGAGAAAGCCTATCGACTGGTGGGAAGGAATTTCGGACGGAGCTTTTGTCTGGGAGAACAGGTGGTGGTAAAAGTGTTAAAAGTGGACTTGGCCTCCCGTTTTCTGGATTTTGTTCTGGCTGGAGAAGCGGAGTCTTGGGAAAAACTGGACGATAAGGATTTGCCTATGAAAACTCCGTGTAAGAGAAGGAAAGGACGAAAAAAATGCCGGGTGAAGTAAGTTTTGGTAATATTGTTTTCTTTCTTTGATCTTTTTGTCCTATCTTTGTCCCCACTATTTTTAAAATTATAATATACTATAAATCAAGAAGCTTTGAAAGGAGGTGATCTTATTCCGGGGATAGAATGATGTCTGAAAATAAAAGGAGATGCTTGTAAGCAGCATATTATACGGAAATTTTCCGTTTTTTACAGGGAATAAGAGAGAGAGAAGGGAGGAGAGGATTTTTGAAACATTAAACTATAATAATAAAGTTATGATTATTGTACCTTTAAAAGAAGGCGAAAATATCGAGAGAGCCTTAAAAAAATTTAAAAGAAAATTTGAAAAAACCGGAATTATTAAAGAGTTGAGAGATCGTCAGGCTTTCACAAAACCTTCGATAATCAACAGGCAGCAGAAATTGAAAGCTATCTATAAACAGAGCTTGCAGATTGCAGAGGATTAATTTTTTTTATCCGGCATTTGTTTTTTCCGACTGAAAGAATTAAATTGGGTACCTGAAAAAGGCTTGAATTTGATCCCGGAAGTTGATAGACTGAATTGATTTAAGGCTTTGGGGATTGGTTTTTATAAAGTGAATTATGAGTATTGAACCATTTCTGAATTATTTGAAGGATGAAAAGAGATATTCTTCTCTTACTTTGCTTGCTTATAAGAAAGATTTGGAACAATTTTTGACGTATTGTGCTACGATTAATGACCTCCGGTGTTTGGATGATGTGACTCCGAAGATTGTCCGGGAGTGGGTGATGATTAATATGTCAGAAGGGAAGACGGTGACAACGGTAAGGCGTAAGCTGAGTACGTTGCGTACGTTTTTTCGTTTTTTGATGAAAGAGGGGATGGTGAAAGATGATCCGACGGAGATTGTTGTGATGCCAAAGATGGGGCGTCGTTTGCCGGTGTTTGTGCCGGATTATCAGATGGACAACATGTTGGATGCAGAGGAGTTGCAGGGTGGTTTTCATGAGCTGAGGGATCGTTTGGTATTGTTGATGGCTTATTATACTGGGATGCGGCGTTCGGAGCTGGTTGGCTTGAGGATTCGGGATGTTGATTTTTCTGCTAAAAGTGTTGTTGTGATGGGAAAGGGAAATAAGCAGCGTTTGTTGCCTTTGGCCGACGAACTGGTGGAGGACATGAGATATTACATGGAGTTGAGGAAAGAGGTTGTTTCCGGAGAACACGGGTATTTTTTCGTCACCGACAAGGGACAACCTGTTTATGATAAATTTATTTATCGTCTGGTGGAGAAATATCTGGGAATGTATACGACTTTGTCTAAAAAGAGTCCGCATGTATTACGTCATACATTTGCTACACAATTACTTAATAATGGAGCCTGTATTGAGGCAATCCGGGAGTTGTTGGGGCATGCAGATTTATCTGCAACGCAAATATATACTCACAACTCTTTTGAAAGTTTGATCAAGGTGTTTAACCAGGCCCATCCAAGGGCTTAAAATTAAAGGAGGAATGACTATGGAAGTAAGAATTAATCCGGTTGGTTTTTCTGTAAGTTCGCAGTTGGAAGATTTTATCCAGAAAAAGTTGTTGAAACTGGATAAATATAATGATGCAATTCTGGATATTGATGTGACTTTGAAGCTGGAAAAAGATGAAAATCTTGAAAATAAGGTGGTAGAAGTAAATGTCGGTATTAAAGGACAGGATGTTTTTGCAAAGAAAAATGCAAAAAAATTCGAAGATGCTGTTGATGAACTCTATGATGTGATTAAGCGCCAATTGGTGAAAATCAAAGAAAAAGAGAGAGAAAAATAAAAATGGCAAATAGTTTTGAGAGGAAGCACGAGGGAGATAATAAACTATAAACCATAAACTTTAAGATAAATATTTTGCAGCACAAAATTATTTATCTATATTTGCAAGCCCGATAATGGGGTCTTTGTGACTTATGGTGTGTAATACAGCGTGAGTCAATGTATTAAAGTGAGATGCAAATTTTTTGTAATAAATTGTTTAATAATAAAATTGTTTTAGAGTTATGGCTAAAGAAAAGTTTGACAGGTCAAAACCACACGTAAATATTGGTACTATCGGTCACGTAGACCACGGTAAAACCACGTTGACTGCTGCTATTACAACTGTATTGGCAAAAAAAGGTCTTTCTGAATTGCGTTCTTTTGATTCTATTGATAACGCTCCGGAAGAAAAAGAAAGAGGTATTACGATCAATACTTCTCACGTGGAATATTCTACTGCTAATCGTCACTATGCTCACGTTGACTGTCCGGGTCACGCTGACTATGTAAAGAACATGGTTACTGGTGCTGCTCAGATGGATGGTGCTATTTTGGTTTGTGCTGCTACTGATGGTCCGATGCCTCAGACCCGTGAGCACATTCTTTTGGCTCGTCAGGTGAACGTTCCGAGAATCGTTGTGTTCTTGAATAAAGTGGATATGGTAGACGACCAGGAAATGTTGGAGCTGGTTGAAATGGAGCTTCGTGAATTGTTGAGCTTCTATCAGTACGACGGTGACAATACTCCGATTATTTTGGGTTCTGCTTTGGGTGCCTTAAATGGCGAAGCTAAATGGGAAGAAAAAGTGATGGAATTGATGGAAGCTGTGGATTCATGGATTCCGCTTCCTCCGCGTGACAATGAAAAGCCGTTCTTGATGCCGGTTGAAGATGTATTCTCAATTACTGGTCGTGGAACTGTAGCTACGGGCCGTATCGAAACGGGTGTTGTACACGTTGGTGATGAATTGGAAATGATCGGTTTGGGAGCTGATGGTAAGAAAACAGTTTGTACCGGAGTTGAAATGTTCCGCAAATTGTTGGATGAAGGTGAAGCCGGAGATAACGTAGGTTTGTTGCTTCGTGGTATTGACAAAGACGAAATCAAACGTGGTATGGTATTGGCAAAACCGGGTTCAGTTAAACCGCATAAGAGATTTAAAGCTGAGGTTTATATCCTGAAGAAAGAAGAAGGTGGCCGCCACACTCCGTTCCACAATAAGTACAGACCGCAGTTCTATTTACGTACGATGGACGTAACGGGTGAAATCACTTTGCCGGAAGGAACCGAAATGGTAATGCCAGGAGATAACGTAACAATTACAGTTGAATTGTTGACCCCGGTAGCTTGCTCATTAGGTTTGCGTTTTGCTATCCGTGAAGGAGGCCGTACAGTAGGTGCTGGTCAGATTACTGAAATTCTTGAATAATATTATTCATAAAACTCAGGGTTGATCTTCGGATTGACCCTGTTTTACGGATGTAGCTCAGTCGGTAGAGCATCGGTCTCCAAAACCGAGTGTCGGGAGTTCGAGTCTCTCCATCCGTGCTTTTAATAAATACAGAATTTCAAATAGAAAACAGACATAATGGATGTTTATTTGAAATTTACAATCGACAATTGGAGATGAATATCAAAGGTTATTTTGCAGATGTATATAACGAATTGGTCAATAAAGTGTCCTGGCCGTCTTGGTCGGAACTCCAGAGCAGTGCTACCATCGTAATGATTGCTTCCGTCATTATTGCTTTGGGTATCTTTGTGATGGATTTTGTATTCAGACACGTAATGACCTTTGTATATAGTATGTTTTATTAATAATCCCGATAACTGACATGGCAGAAATTAAAAAAAGATGGTATGTGCTTCGTGTGATTGGTGGGAAAGAGAAGAAAGTAAAGGAGTACATCGAAAGTGAAATTGCCAGTTTAGGGCTTCAGGATTATGTTTCTCAGGTTTTGATACCTACTGAGAAGATCTTCCAGGTACGTAACGGCAAAAAAATCAGTAAAGAACGAAATTTTTTTCCGGGGTACGTCATGGTAGAGGCTGCTTTAGTTGGTGAAGTTCCCCATATACTTCGTGACATCACGAATGTAATTGGCTTCCTGGGGGAGACCAAAGGAGGTGATCCGGTACCGATGCGATTGGCTGAGATTAACCGGATTCTTGGGAAGGTAGATGAGCTTGCAGAACAACCGGAAGAGATAAGTGTTCCTTATTTCGTAGGCGAATCCGTTAAAGTTACAGACGGACCGTTTAACGGTTTTACCGGTGTGATAGAGGAGGTGAACAGCGATAAGAAGAGATTGAAAGTAATTGTCAAGATTTTCGGACGTAAAACGCCGCTCGAATTAAGTTTCATGCAGGTAGAAAAAGAATAATTAAATTATTGAGAAGAAAAAATCATGGCAAAAGAAGTTGAAGCTATTATTAAGCTGCAGATCAAAGCTGGTGCCGCTAATCCTTCTCCCCCTGTAGGTCCGGCATTAGGTTCTAAGGGAGTCAATATTATGGACTTCTGTAAACAGTTTAATGCAAGAACTCAGGATCAGGCAGGAAAGATTATTCCGGTAATTATTCAGGTTTATGGAGATAAATCTTTTGATTTTATCACCAAACAACCTCCTGTTGCTATTCAGCTTTTGGAAGTGGCAAAAATCAAATCCGGTTCTGCCGAGCCTAACCGTAAGAAGGTGGCTTCTCTTTCCTGGGATCAGGTGAGACAGATTGCAGAAGGGAAAATGAGCGATTTGAACGCTTTTGAAGTGGAAAAAGCAATGAGTATGGTAGCTGGAACTGCCAGAAGTATGGGTATCACTGTTGACGGTGAGAAACCTTTTTAATGAATTTGTAAAATACTTCAAACGTAATGAGTAAACTGACAAAAAATAAGAAGTTAGCTTTAGAAAAAATCGACGCTGGTAAAGTATATACCATCGACGAAGCTGCTAAACTTGTAAAGGAGATTACTTTTACTAAGTTTGATGCGTCAGTTGACATGGACGTTCGTCTGGGAGTAGACCCGCGTAAAGCCAATCAAATGGTGCGTGGTGTTGTAACCTTACCTCACGGTACCGGTAAAGAAGTACGTGTTTTGGTACTTTGTACACCTGACAAGGTGGAAGAAGCCCAAGCTGCCGGTGCAGATTATGTAGGATTGGATGAGTATATCGAAAAATTGAAATCCGGTTGGACGGATGTTGATATTATCATTACCATGCCTTCAATCATGGGGAAGATTGGTGCTTTAGGACGGATTTTAGGTCCTCGTGGATTGATGCCTAACCCGAAGAGCGGTACAGTGACAATGGATATTGCCAAGGCCGTAACGGAGGTTAAGCAAGGGAAAATTGATTTTAAAGTTGACAAGTTTGGTATCATACATGCTTCCATCGGTAAAGTAAACTTTGAAGCAGACAAGATCAGAGATAACGCTCGTGAATTCATGAATGTTATCAACAAACTGAAACCGTCTTCTGCAAAGGGTACCTATGTGAAGAGCGTGTTCCTGTCAAGTACAATGAGTCCCGGTATTAAATTAGACCTTAAGTCATTACTTGATTAATTATTAACCTTTAAAAGGACCTTTGTAGAATGAAAAGGGAAGAAAAACAAGTAATCATAGACAATTTAACCGAGCAGATTAAAGCGTATAAGCATCTTTATATCAGCGATATCTCTGAGTTGGATGCTGAAGCGACGCAGGAGTTGCGTAAGGAATGTTTCAATGCAGGCATTAAATTGATACAGGTAAAAAATACCTTGTTGAAAGTAGCCTTGGATGGTCTTGAAGCTAACTATGAAGAAATGTATAGCGTCTTGGCTGGTTCCAGTGCTATTATGCTGAGTGAAACAGGAAATGCACCGGCAAAACTGATCAAAGAATTCAGAAAGAGCCACGACAAACCTGTATTTAAGGCTGCTTATGTTGAAGAAAGTGTCTATGTAGGTGAAAATCAACTGGAAGCTCTTGTCAGCATTAAATCTAAGGAAGAATTGCTGGGAGATATTATCCTGTTGCTGCAGTCACCGATGCAGAAACTTATCTCTTCTTTGGAATCAGGGAAGAATACTATCGGAGGTGTGCTTAAAACATTGGAAGATAGAGCATAATTATTATTTTTAGAGTAAAAACAATTTAAATATTTTATCGAAATGGCAGATTTGAAAAAACTTGCAGAGGAATTAGTTAACCTGACTGTAAAAGACGTAAAAGAATTAGCTGACATCTTAAAAGAAGAATATGGTATCGAACCGGCAGCTGCCGCTGCTGTTGTTGCTGCTCCTGCAGCTGGTGGTGCTGCTGCCGCTGCTGAACAGAGTGAATTCGACGTTATCCTGAAATCAGCAGGTGCTGCTAAATTAGGTGTTGTAAAATTAGTTAAAGAATTGACGGGGCTTGGCTTGAAAGAAGCTAAAGAATTAGTTGACAAAGCACCGGCTCCTCTGAAAGAAAAAGTTTCTAAAGAAGAAGCTGCACAATTGAAAGCTCAACTCGAAGAAGCAGGAGCTGAAGTTGAACTTAAATAAGTATAGAACCCTCGGGTTTTAACGGTTTAGAGTCATTTTTGACTCTAAACCATTTTGTTGTTATTATTGTTTAGGTTCCAAAAAATTAATAGATGTCTTCAAATCATTCAAATAAAAGAATCAGCTTTGCATCCATTAAAAATCAGTTGGAATACCCTGATTTTCTTGAGATACAATTAAAGTCATTCAAGGACTTTTTTCAATTAGGTACTACGCCTGAAAACAGAAAGAACGAGGGCCTTTACACCGTTTTTAAAGAAAATTTTCCCATTACCGATACCCGGAATAACTTTGTACTGGAGTTTTTGGATTATTTTATTGATCCTCCCCGTTATACCATTGATGAATGTTTGGAACAGGGGTTGACTTACGGTGCACCTCTGAAGGCAAAATTGAAATTGTATTGTACGGATCCCGAACATGAAGATTTCGATACAGTCATTGAGGACGTGTATTTAGGAAATGTACCTTACATGACTCCGAAAGGTACATTTGTTATCAATGGGGCAGAACGTGTAATTGTATCCCAGTTGCACCGGTCTCCCGGTGTGTTTTTTGGCCAGAGCGTGCACGCTAATGGTACGAAGTTGTATTCAGCCCGTATTATTCCGTTCAAAGGATCGTGGATTGAATTTGCCACGGACATCAATAATGTGATGTATGCCTATATCGACCGTAAGAAGAAGTTACCTGTAACGACTTTGTTGCGTGCAATCGGTTTTGAAACGGATAAGGATATTCTCCAAATATTTGACTTGGCTGATGAAATTAACGTATCCAAAGCGGGCTTGAAGAAAGTCGTTGGCAGACGTTTGGCTGCTCGTGTTTTGAAGACGTGGGTAGAAGATTTCGTAGACGAAGATACTGGAGAAGTGGTGTCTATCGAACGAAACGAGATCATTGTGGATCGTGAGACTGTTCTGGAAAATGAACATATAGATGCTATTGTCAATGCGGGAGCAAAGACTATTTTATTGCATAAAGAAAAGCAAAATCTGGCAGATTATGCCATCATATATAATACACTGCAAAAAGATCCCTGTAACTCAGAGAAAGAAGCAGTGATGCATATTTACAGGCAATTGCGTAGTTCGGAGCCGCCTGATGAAGCTACTGCTCGTGACGTAATCGATAAGTTGTTCTTCTCTGACAAACGTTATGATTTGGGAGATGTAGGACGTTACAAGCTGAACAAGAAGTTGGGTTTGACGACCGATCCATCTGTCAGGGTATTGACGAAGGAGGATATGATCGAAATCATCAAATATCTGATTAAGCTATTGAATGCCCGAACAGATGTGGATGACATTGACCACTTGAGCAACCGCCGTGTACGTACTGTAGGTGAACAGTTGTATAACCAGTTTGGTGTAGGATTGGCTCGAATGGCTCGTACGATTCGTGAGCGAATGAATGTACGCGATAACGAGGTATTTACTCCGGTAGATTTGATTAATTCGAAGATTCTTTCTTCTGTGATCAATTCTTTCTTCGGAACGAATGCTTTGTCCCAGTTTATGGACCAGACGAACCCGTTGGCAGAGATTACCCACAAGAGACGTATGTCAGCCTTGGGACCTGGAGGTTTGTCAAGAGACCGTGCCGGATTTGAGGTACGTGACGTTCACTATACCCACTACGGACGTTTGTGTCCGATTGAAACGCCAGAAGGTCCGAACATTGGTTTGATTTCTTCATTGTGTGTGTATGCAAAAATCAATGAACTCGGATTTATTGAAACTCCTTACCGGAATGTAGATAACGGAGTGGTGGATTTGTCGGCTGAGGGAGTAAAATACCTGTCGGCTGAAGAGGAAGAAGGACTGGTGATTGCACAGGCTAATGCCAAGGTGGATGACCAGGGACACTTTGTGAATAAGCGGGCAAAATCCCGTAAAGACGGAGACTTCCCCTTGGAAGAGGTGGAGAATGTTGATTTAATTGACGTTGCTCCGAACCAGATTGCTTCCATCGCGGCTTCTTTGATTCCCTTCTTGGAACATGACGATGCCAACCGTGCATTGATGGGGTCGAACATGATGCGCCAGGCTGTTCCTATTATCAAACCGCAGTCGCCGATTGTCGGTACCGGCTTGGAGGGTAATCTGATTAAGGATTCCCGTACTCAGGTCGTTGCTGAAGGTGCAGGTGTGGTTGAAGCTGTGGACGGACATCATATTGTGATTAAATACGACCAGACGGATGAAGAGCGTTTTGTAAGTTTTGACGGTGATACGAAAGAATATATTTTGCCGAAATACAAACGGACAAATCAGAGTACGACGATAACCTTACGTCCCATCGTGAAGAAAGGACAGCGGGTAGAAGAAGGACAGATTCTGACGGAAGGATATGCTTCGGAAGATGGAGAACTGGCTTTGGGACGCAATCTGAAAGTGGCATTTATGCCTTGGAAGGGATACAACTACGAGGATGCTATTGTGATTTCGGAAAATATCGTGCGGAATGATGTGTTTACTTCGGTGCATGTCGATGAATATTCACTTGAAGTTCGGGAAACCAAACGGGGCGTCGAAGAGTTGACTGCCGATATTCCGAATGTGAGTGAAGATGCTACGAAAAATCTGGATGAAAATGGAATGATCCGTATCGGTGCTCGGGTAGAACCGGGAGATATTCTGATTGGTAAGATTACACCGAAAGGAGAGTCTGATCCTAGTCCGGAAGAAAAATTACTTCGTGCTATTTTCGGTGATAAAGCCGGTGACGTGAAAGATGCTTCTTTGAAAGCTTCTCCTTCTTTGAAGGGTGTTATCATTGATAAAAAACTGTTCCAACGGACGATTGGTGACCGGAAATCAAAGGCTGCCGGAAAAAACCTGTTGGCTGAAATTGACGAACAGTTTGAGCGGAAAGTAAGTGATCTGACCACGTTGTTGATAGATAAATTGTTTGAGTTGACCAATGGTAAGACTTCACAGGGAGTGAAAAACTACCTGAACGAGGATGTGATTGCCAAAGGCGTGAAATTCACGTTAAAGACATTACAGAATTTGAATTATCTGGAAATCAACCCGAATAAATGGACAACAGATAAGCAGCGCAATGATATGATCCGCGATTTGCTTCACAATTTTGTGATCAAATACAAGGAAATCGAAGGGCAGATGAAGCGGAAAAAATACAATGCGACAGTTGGGGATGAACTTCCTTCCGGAATTATCAAAATGGCGAAAGTTTACGTGGCTAAGAAGCGTAAATTGCAGATTGGGGATAAAATGGCAGGACGTCACGGTAACAAGGGTATTGTATCGCGTGTCGTAAGGGTAGAAGATATGCCCTTCTTGGCTGACGGTACTCCGGTGGACATTTGTCTGAATCCGTTGGGTGTACCTTCCCGTATGAACTTGGGACAGGTGTTTGAAACCGTATTGGGTTGGGCTGGTCAGAAATTGGGTATGAAGTTTGCTACCCCGATTTTTGACGGAGCAAGTTTGGATGATATTAATGGACTGACAGATAAAGCTGGAGTCCCGAGATACGGTACGACCTATTTGTATGATGGTGGTACAGGGGAACGTTTTGACCAGCCAGCAACGGTCGGGGTGATCTATATGTTGAAATTGGGTCACATGGTTGATGACAAGATGCACGCCCGTTCTATCGGACCGTACTCATTGATTACCCAACAGCCGCTTGGTGGTAAAGCTCAATTTGGTGGTCAGCGTTTCGGTGAAATGGAGGTTTGGGCACTGGAAGCATTCGGTGCAGCTCACATTTTGCAGGAAATTCTGACAGTGAAGTCTGACGATGTTGTCGGGAGGACGAAAACCTATGAGCACATTGTGAAAGGCGAACCGATGCCTACTCCGGGATTGCCCGAATCATTCAATGTGTTGTTGCATGAGTTGAGAGGACTCGGATTGAGTGTAAACCTAATATAAGGTAAAAAGGAAAACTTTTAAGATTATGGCCTTTAGAAAAGATAATAATACAAATAAGCCGAAAAGCTTTACCAAAATAGCCATCGGATTGGCATCTCCGGAAGAAATTCTGGAACATTCCAGCGGTCAGGTGTTAAAACCGGAAACGATTAATTATCGTACCTATAAGCCTGAACGTGACGGATTGTTTTGCGAAAGAATTTTTGGTCCGGTAAAGGATTATGAATGCCATTGTGGAAAATACAAGCGAATCCGCTATAAAGGAATTGTTTGTGACCGTTGTGGTGTGGAGGTGACGGAGAAAAAGGTAAGACGTGAACGTATGGGACACATTCAGTTGGTGGTGCCGGTAGCTCACATTTGGTATTTTAAGTCATTACCCAATAAGATCGGATATTTATTGGGATTGCCTTCCAAAAAATTGGATTCCGTTATTTATTATGAAAGATATGTAGTTGTTCAGCCGGGTATTTTAGCGGAAAAAGGCATTAACCAACTGGACTTCTTGACAGAGGAAGAGTATATAGATTTGGTGGATGCTTTGCCGGCAGAAAACCAACATTTGGATGACGATGATCCGAACAAGTTTATTGCTAAAATGGGTGCTGAAGCTATCAGCATGCTTTTGGAGAGACTAAAACTGGATGATTTGTCCTATGAACTGCGGCATAAAGCAAATACCGAAACTTCCCAGCAGCGTAAAAATGAAGCATTGAAGCGTTTGCAGGTGGTGGAAGCCTTCCGCGAAAGCAAAGAGATCAATAAACCGGAGTGGATGATTGTGAAAGTGTTGGCTGTTATTCCGCCCGAACTGCGTCCTTTGGTTCCTTTAGATGGCGGTCGTTTTGCTACATCCGATCTGAACGATTTGTATAGAAGGGTTATTATCCGTAATAACCGTTTGAAAAGATTGATAGAAATCAAGGCTCCCGATGTGATTTTACGAAATGAAAAACGTATGTTGCAGGAAGCAGTTGATTCTTTATTTGATAATTCACGCAAATCCAATGCGGTGAAGATTGAGAATAACCGTCCGCTGAAATCCCTTTCTGACAGTTTGAAAGGAAAACAAGGGCGTTTCCGTCAGAACCTGTTGGGTAAACGTGTCGACTATTCTGCCCGTTCGGTTATTGTCGTTGGTCCGGATTTGAAGATGCATGAGTGCGGTCTTCCGAAAGATATGGCAGCAGAACTGTATATGCCGTTTATTATCCGTAAGCTGATTGAACGGGGTATTGTAAAAACAGTGAAAAGTGCCAAGAAAATTGTGGACCGTCGTGATCCGGTAGTATGGGATATTCTGGAAAATGTATTGAAAGGACATCCGGTATTGTTAAACCGTGCTCCGACTTTGCACCGTTTGGGTATCCAGGCTTTCCAGCCTAAATTGATAGAAGGAAAGGCTATCCGTCTGCATCCTTTGGCTTGTACCGGATTTAACGCTGACTTCGATGGTGACCAGATGGCTGTTCACTTGCCGTTGGGAAATGAGGCTGTATTGGAAGCTCAGATTCTGATGTTGTGTGCCCACAATATTCTGAATCCTGCCAACGGGGCTCCTATTACCGTGCCTTCTCAGGATATGGTATTGGGATTGTATTACATTACCAAGCCGCGTAAAGGTGCCAAAGGAGAAGGAGTGTCTTTCTATTCTCCGCAGGAGGTGATTATTGCTCTGAATGAAAGAGCAGTGGATTTACATGCTCAGATTAAAGTGAAAATCGATGATGTGGATGAAGAGGGAAAACCGTTCAACCATATGATTGAGACTACTGTGGGACGGGTAATATTGAACCAGTTTACACCGAAAAATTATCCTTATATCAACACCTTGATTACGAAAAAGGCATTGAGGGATATTATTGGTGATGTGTTTAAGAGATGTGGTGTGGATGTAACGGCCAAATTCCTGGATGATATCAAGGATTTGGGATACCGGAAAGCTTTTGAGGGCGGTCTTTCTTTCAATTTGGAAGATGTAATCGTACCAGCGGAGAAAGAGTCCTTGTTGGCAGAAGGTTACAAGCAGGTGGAAGAGGTACTTGCCAACTATAATATGGGTTTCATTACCAACAATGAACGTTACAATCAGATTATCGACATTTGGACTCATGTAAATGCAAACCTGACTTCAACTTTGATGAAACAGTTGGCTTCTGACAAACAGGGCTTCAACTCCATTTACATGATGCTTGACTCCGGAGCCCGTGGTTCCCGTGAGCAGATCCGTCAGTTGGGTGGTATGCGTGGTTTGATGGCAAAACCTCAGAAATCAGGTGCTACCGGAGGACAGATTATTGAAAACCCGATTCTGGCTAACTTTAAAGAAGGTTTGTCGGTATTGGAGTATTTTATCTCGACCCATGGTGCCCGTAAAGGTTTGGCGGATACGGCTCTGAAAACGGCAGATGCCGGTTACTTGACCCGTCGTTTGGTTGATGTTGCCAATGACATCACTATTACCGAAGAAGATTGCGGCACGTTGAGAGGTGTTAGTATTGCTGCGATTAAAAATAACGAAGAAGTCGTTTCTTCTTTGTATGAAAGAATATTGGGACGTGTATCCGTTCACGATGTATATCATCCGCATTCCGGTGAATTGTTAGTGAAATCGGGAGAGGAAATTACGGAGACGATAGCTCAGGCCATTGAAGATTCTCCGATTGAACGAGTGGAAGTGCGTTCCGTACTGACTTGTGAGTCGAAGAAAGGTGTATGTGCTAAATGTTACGGACGTAACCTGGCAACCGGACGTTTGGTTGAGATGGGTGAAGCTGTTGGAACCATTGCAGCACAGTCTATTGGTGAGCCTGGTACTCAGTTGACCTTGAGAACGTTCCACGTGGGAGGTACTGCCGGTAACATTTCGACTGAAAACTCATTGAGAGCAAAATACGATGGTATCGTAGAGTTTGAAGAGATGCGTTCTGTTGAGTATGCTCAGGAAAACGGTCAGAAATGTGATGTCGTAGTAGGGCGTTTGACAGAATTGCGCATCATTGACAAAAATACTAATATTGCACTGATCAGCAATAATATTCCTTATGGTGCCAAGGTTTTTGTCAAGAACGGAATGGAAGTGAAGAAGGGGGATTTGATTTGCGAATGGGATCCGTTCAATGCATTGATTATTACCGAATTCACTGGTGAGGTTGCTACTGAAAATTTGGTAGAGGGTGAAACTTATAAGGAAGAGTCGGATGAAACAACCGGTTTCCGGGAAAAAGTAATTACGGAATTCCGTGATAAGACGAAAGCTCCGGCAATTTTGATTCAGGATAATAAAGGCAATACCATCAAGAGCTATAACCTTCCGGTAGGAGCCCACATTGTAGTCAAGGAAGGAGACAGCGTTGTTGCCGGTAGCACGATTGTGAAAATTCCGAGAGCAGTTGGTAAGGCAGGGGATATCACGGGAGGTCTTCCTCGTGTAACGGAATTATTTGAAGCCCGTAATCCTTCTAATCCGGCAGTCGTTTCAGAAATTGACGGAGAGGTAACCTATGGTAAAATCAAACGTGGTAACCGTGAAATTGTCATTACCTCCAAATCTGGAGAAGTGAAGAAATATTTGGTTTCTTTGTCCAAGCAGATTCTGGTTCAGGAAAATGATTATGTACGTGCCGGAACGCCTCTTTCTGACGGAGCTATTACACCGACTGATATTCTGAATATCCAGGGACCGATTGCTGTACAGGAATATATAGTGAACGAAGTGCAGGATGTATACCGTATGCAGGGTGTGAAAATCAATGACAAACATTTTGAAATCATTGTTCACCAGATGATGCGTAAGGTGTTGATTCAGGATGCAGGAGATACGAAGTTCCTTGAAAACCAAATTGTAGATAAATTGGAATTCATGGAAGAAAATGACGAGATGTTTGACAAGAAGGTGGTAACCGAAGCCGGAGATTCCGACAGAGTGAAACCGGGACAGATTATTTCCGCCCGTACGCTCCGGGATATTAATTCCCAGTTGAAACGCCGGGATATGAAGGTTGTACAAGCCCGCGATGCTGTGCCTGCTACTTCCTCTCAGGTGCTTCAGGGAATTACCCGTGCTGCTTTGCAGACTTCCAGTTTTATCTCTGCTGCGTCTTTCCAGGAAACAACGAAGGTCTTGAATGAAGCTGCTATCTACGGAAAGGTTGATCCGTTAGAGGGGTTGAAAGAAAACGTAATCTGCGGTCACTTGATTCCGGTAGGTACCGGTATGAAAGAGTTCAACAGTTTGGTGGTGGGCTCGAAAGAAGAGATGGAAAGAATGTCTAAATAATAAAAAACGCCTCATTTGAGGCGTTTTTTTATGGATACAGCTGGTATTTCTTTTTTCTCGGTAAAGAGGCGGTATCTGCTGGGAAATACTTAATTTTGAAAATTGAGATATAACACCAAGGATTATGGAAGAGAAAAAACAACAATTGGATATAGAATTGAATCATGATGTGGCCCAGGGAACGTATGCTAATCTGGCTATAATTTCGCATTCCACATCTGAATTTATTGTCGATTTCGTACGTATTATGCCGGGAATACCAAAAGCGGAAGTCAAGAGCCGGATTATTCTGACTCCGGAACATGCCAAACGATTGATGTTTGCCTTGCAGGATAATATCCGCAAATACGAACAGATCAATGGTAAGATAAATCTTCCGGAAGACAATCAGCCTACAGCGGCTTTCCCGCTGAACCTGGAGACTCCGGGACAGGCATAAGCTAACGAGAGAATGACGAAACGGAAGAGACCTGTATCAGGTCTCTTTTTTTATTTCAGGGGAAATACATTCTATTTTATGCATTTTGTGTATTATAAGAGATGTGTTTTTGTAATTTTAACTGATTATCTTTAATATTGCGTTTTGAATAGAAAACGTTTGAATTTCGGCGCTATTGTGTTAGGATGTGAAATAATAAAATAAAAACCAATAAATAACTGATGTATGAAAAAAATGTTTAAGCTGGCCGGTTGGTTGGTTGTTATAGGGGTAATGTTTGCTTGTACTGTAGAGCAAAAGTCTGCAAACTACCGGGTTGTTCCGTTGCCCCAGGAAATTATAGAAAAGCAGGATAAATCCTTTGTTTTGAATGAAAATGTGAAAATTGTTTATCCGGAAGGCAATGATGCGATGCAGAAAAACGCAGAGTTTCTGGCTGATTACATTCAGGAGGCTACAGGTAAACGATTGGCAGTAGAAGTAGGTACGGCAGGAAAAGATAAAATAGCACTGCAACTGGCATTGCAGTCCTCTAATCCCGAAGCTTATCAGTTGAAGGTGAATGGAGAAGGCGTAGTCATAGATGCGTCGACCGAAGCCGGTGTATTTTACGGTATTCAGACTTTGCGGAAGTCACTTCCGTTGGTGAAAGGAGCAGCAGTGGTATTGCCTGCTGTTGAAATCAATGACTTCCCTCGTTTTGCTTACCGTGGAGCGCATCTGGATGTTTCCCGCCATTTCTTTCCGGTGGATTCTATCAAAAAATTTGTTGATATGCTGGCGTTGCATAACATCAACCGTTTCCATTGGCACATATCGGATGATCAGGGGTGGAGAATAGAAATCAAGAAATATCCTGAATTGACTATTAAAGGTGCTCAGCGCAAAGAGACAGTTATTGGGCATAATAGTGGGAAATATGACGGAAAACCTTATGGTGGATTCTATACGCAGGAAGAAGCCAAGGAAATTGTAGCTTATGCAAAAGACCGTCATATTACGGTTATTCCGGAAATTGATTTGCCAGGACACATGCAGGCTGCTTTGACGGCTTACCCGGAATTGGGATGTACGGGCGGCCCCTATGATGTGTGGACGATTTGGGGGGTATCCGAAGATGTACTTTGTGCCGGCAACGACAAAACGCTTGATTTTATTGATGGGGTACTGGCCGAAATTATAGAAATTTTTCCGTCCGAATATATTCATGTCGGAGGAGATGAATGTCCGAAAGTGCGTTGGAAAAAATGTCCGAAATGTCAGGCTCGCATCAAGGCCTTGAAATTGAGAAAAGATGCCAAACATACTGCAGAAGAGAAATTGCAGAGTTTTATTATCTCTCATGCGGAGAACTTTCTGAACAACCACGGAAGGCAGATTATCGGATGGGATGAAATCCTGGAAGGAGGATTGGCTCCGAATGCCACTGTCATGTCTTGGAGAGGTACTGCCGGTGGTATAGAGGCCGCTAAATTGAAACATGATGTAATCATGACTCCCAATACATATATGTATTTTGATTATTATCAGTCTAAGGATGTGGAAAATGAACCGATGGCAATTGGCGGATATGTGCCGTTGGAAAAAGTTTATAGCTTTGAGCCGCTTGCTCCCTCGCTGACTCCGGAAGAACAGAAATACATTATTGGAGTACAAGCTAATTTGTGGACGGAATATGTACCGGAATACAGCCAGGTAGAATACATGGAATTACCTCGGATGAGCGCATTGGCTGAAGTACAGTGGACAATGCCGGAAAAGAAAAACTATGATGATTTTATAGCCCGTATTCCTGCGATGCTGAATATCTATCAGATGAAAGGCTATAACTTTGCCAAACACCTGTATGATGTGAAAGCGGACATTCGTCCCGATTTTGAGGCCGGAGTGATAAAGGTTGATTTGTCTACAGTAGGTGACGCTGATATATATTATACTCTGGATGGCAGTGAACCGACAACGGCTTCTTCAAAATATACGGGTGCATTTGATTTGAAAGAGAATGTAGAACTAAGGGCGGTAGCAGTACGCCCTTCCGGAAAAAGCCGGGTGGCTTCGGAAAAGGTGGAGTTCTCCAAATCTACCACGAAGCCGGTTACAATGCTTCAACCGATTAACAAGGCCTACCAGTTTAACGGAGCAGGTGTATTGGTGGATGGATTGAAGGGGAACGGCAATTACAAAACCGGTCGCTGGATTGCTTTTTATAAAAACGATATGGAGGCTGTGATTGATTTGGGAGTGCCGACAGAAATTACGACGGTTTCCATGAATACCTGTGTGGAAAAAGGCGATTGGGTATTTGATGCCAGAGGCATGATGGTAGAAGTATCGGAAGATGGGACGACTTATAAAAAAGTGGCTTCCGAAGACTATCCGGCTATGAAGGCTACCGACCGGAATGGAGTATATACCCATACGCAGACATTTGACCCGGTGAAAGCCCGTTTTGTTAAGGTGACGGCATTGTCTGAGGACAAAATCCCGGCATGGCATGGAGGAAAAGAGCATCCGGCCTTTTTGTTTGTGGATGAGATTTCTGTGGATTAAGCAGAAGACTGAAGAAATAAAAAATAAGGTATTCAGTATGAATACCTCATTTTTTTATAGTCGAGTCACTTCTGGATTACTTGCAGTTCTCCAGAATTTTCCGTGCTATAGCTCCGTTTACATTTTCGGCTTCACCAAAAGCGGCATGGCGTTCGTTGAAGCGGCGTTCAATCTCAAGAATGGTTGAATCGGGGATGTTTTCTTCACTGAGCCGGGTTGATAATCCTAAACTTTGGAAGAAAGCTTCTGTTTTCTCTATGGTTTTCTCTATGCGGACACTTGCATCGCCTTCTGTGATGCCCCATACCTGTTCTCCGTATTGGAGAATTTTATCTTTTTTCTGCGTGCGGAGAGTACGTAATGTACCATTAAAAACAATTGCCAGTGTGGCGCCGTGGGTTAATCCGTGGAGGGCGGTCAGTTCGTGTCCAATCATGTGTGTACACCAATCTTGGGTTACACCCATTGCTATAAAGCCGTTCAGGCCCATGGTTGCCGATAACATGAAGTCTGCCATGATATCGTAATTGTGCTGTTTCTCCTGGATTTGGGGCGCAATTTCAATCAGAGTTTTCAGTATCCCTTCTGCCCAACGGTCCATGAGGCGGGATTGGCCGGGTGTAGTCAGGTATTGTTCCATGACATGTACGAATGTGTCTGCAAGTCCGCAGGCAATTTGGTGGGGAGGAAGACTGAAAGTCGTTTCCGGATCCAGGATGGAGAATACGGGATAATTACTGTAAAAAGGATATTTTTCCTGGGTTTCGTGGCGGGAGATTACAGCGCCGCTGTTCATCTCCGAACCCGTAGCGGGGAGGGTCAGTACACTACCCAAGGGTACTGTATCGTGATAAGCTCCTTTTTTCACCAAATCCCAGGCATCTCCGTCATATTTTAATCCGGCAGAGATAAGTTTGGTCCCGTCCAATACTGAGCCTCCGCCTACAGCTAACAAGAAATCAGTGTTGTGCTCTTTTCCTAAAGTGATGGCTTTGCGTAAAGTTTCAATGGCAGGATTGGGTTCTATGCCCCAGAATTCAATATATTCCCGGCCTTGAAGGGCTTTTTGTATCTGTTCATATACGCCGTTTTCTTCACACTTCCGCCACCGAAAGTAACCATGATTCTTTTGTTGGCAGGAATGGCTTTTGCAAGTTCGGCAATCATCCCTTTTCCAAAGATGAGACGGGTTGGGTTCTGAAAGATAAAATTGTTCATAGACTATGTATTTTTTATAAAGATGATGCTAATTACAGACAATCTCCTGTGAACCAGGACTATGCTGAAATGCTGTTCTATGCAAAGATAAGAAACGAACACTCATTTAACAACTTGTTGGCGGATTATCTTTTATTTAACGGCGGTAGCAGGAGGGGTACTTATTGTGAAAGCGGATGCCGATACCCAACATGAGGAAATTAGGCGTTTCAAAGTTTTTGAGATTGTAGCCGATGTGGATAAACGTATTGCGTGTGATTTCGATTTTAAGAGCTAAAATCTGGTAAAAGGCTTTCAAATCGCCTCCTCCGTGGAGGAGGTTGACTCCCATACCCACACCCACGGTAAAGTAAGGCATGACATATTCGCACCGTCCAGAAATCCCCAATGCAAGTTGTTTGTGAAGAGAAGGTGTGAAAAATTCCTGGGTGGTACCATAAATATAATCTTCGGTATAGACATTGGCGCTCCCGTCGTATACGCCGTCGAGGGATATTCCCATACGAAACTTGTATCCGAAGTTGTACATGGGGGCAAAATTAAATCCCATGACCATATAGGTGTCCGGTGAAGCGACTTGTGTCTCTCCCCAGGAGATTCCCTTCTTTCGCCAGGAACCGAATAGAACGAGGTCATAACTGATGTGGCGCGGAAACGCAGGAATAAAAGCAGGACGGGAAAGAAAATCCTGTTTTTTATTGAAATTATACGTCAGTCCGAGTTGTATTCCGATGGTGTTTAAACCCGCGTTAGGATAATTGGTGTTGCCGTTGGAAAAATGGGTGAGGGCAATTCCTGTATTCAGGTTCAATCGGGGTGATAGTATCCAATTCAAATAAAAATTGGTATTGATATAGGCATTCAGTTTCGAACCGATAACCCGGTTATAACTGTTGGTCTCGAAATTGTAAGGCTTCCAGCCGAAAGACAGTCCGAAATTCCATTCATAATTGAGCGATAACCACGATGTTAATGGGGTAATTCGTGCACCTTGAAACAGATATAATGCAATGGGGGAACCCAATTCTTTTTGTCTTCTGAAATAGAAATGAGCCAATCCGATGCCTTGGTAAGAGCCGCCGTAAATCCGCTCTGCATTGCAGCCTGGTTGGAATTGAAAAGAATATTTTATGTGGCTGGAGTGTGAATACCGAATGGGGGAGAGGTCTTCATTTTCTGCCTGTAGAAAAGGGTGAGTGGGAAAAATATAGGAAGGTCGCATTTCTACTCCGATTCGATGTATAAAACGGCGTGAAAACGCTATAGAATCAACATCGGATGAAATAACCGTGCTGTCTGGAGTATTTATGGGAAAAGGGACGTGATTGGGTTTCCCGGCAAAAGCGCTAAGGCATGCATATAGGATTATCCCTGCGAGCAGAATACTTTTAGGAATAGATATAATGTCGTGTTTGTAATCCATTACAGCCCTCTATTTTTCTTCCGGAGAGAAGATTAAATCGGAGTAAAGATACGTATTTGCCGTCCGAACACAAAACACGGCTTGCCTGAATTTTGCGGAAATATTCTAGATAAGGGGTGAATTTATATTTTAAGGTTTTTTAAACAGAGATAAATTATGACTATTCCAATGACATCAATTAAAGTAAAATTCCGGCCTTCTTCTGTGAGAGGTAAAGAGGGTACAATCTATTATCAAATCATACGGGGCCGGGTTGTCCGGCAATTAAAAACAAACTACCGCATTTATGCGGAGGAATGGAATGAAAACCGGGCCACAGTTATTCTCTGTGGTTGTAATAATGAACGGTATGGCTACCTGTTTTTGCTTCGGGGGCGTATAAACAGGGATATCCGGCGGTTGGAGAAAATATCCGTTTCTTTGGTCAACACCTCTAGGAACAGTTATACCGCAGATGATATTATCCGAAAGTTTCAGGACACCGTTACGGATGATTCTTTTTTCAGCTTTATGAAGGAGGTTATTGTACAACTGAAACGTCTTAATCGGGATCGGACAGCGGAGACTTATACCGCCACGCTTAGCAGTTTTTTGCGCTTTCAGAACAGAAAGGACGTGCTGATGGAAGAAATGACCTCCGATTTAATGCAGGAGTACGAGGCTTATCTGAAAGCAAGCGGGATAGTTATGAATACGATTTCTTTTTATATGCGTATTCTGCGTGCTGTCTATAATCGGGCAGTAGAGAAGGGAATAGTAGAACAGCGCAACCCCTTCCGGCATGTCTATACTGGTATTGACAAAACTGTTAAACGGGCTTTGGCGTTGAAAGAAATTCGGAAAATAAAGGAATTGGATTTAACGTTTTATCCTGCTTTGGATTTTGCCCGGGATATGTTTCTGTTCAGTTTTTATACCCGGGGCATGTCCTTCGTTGACATGGCTTATCTCCAAAAATCCGACCTTAAAAACGGCGTACTTGTCTATCGCAGGCGGAAAACGGGGCAGCAGCTTTCTGTCAAATGGGAAGAATGCATGCAGGCAATTGTGGACAAATACAAGGTGCGTGTAATGCCTGATTGGCCCTATTTATTGCCGATTATTACAGTAATGGATGCTAAAAAAGTCCGGAAACAGTATAAAAACAGCTTGTATGCAGTCAATTTGAATCTGAAAAGGGTGGCAGCCCGGATTGGTTTGTCGATACCTTTGACCACTTATGTAGCACGTCATTCTTGGGCAAGCATAGCCAGAAACAAAAATATTCCTCTTGCTGTGATCAGTGAAGCGATGGGACACGATTCGGAACTGACCACTCAAATTTATCTCGCCTCCTTGGAATGTTCGGTCATCGATAATGCAAATACGCTTATTTTAAAAGATTTGTGAAGAAAAGGGAATGTTTAGCAAAAAACAAGTTCTCTTGATAAGAGATAGGTAAATAATCACTATATAGTCTAATCTACTTATATACAAAATTCTGAATCAGATGTGACTTGTTGTTTTGCTAAACATTGAAGTGAATAATTGCTTCCAAAAGAAAATATAATCTGATTTTTGAAATGGCATGTTTCGATATTTCGAGATTTTATCTACTTTTGTGTTATCCTGTTTGTCTCTTATCAAGAGAGTGTGCGAACACTTAGGGGGAGTAAACCGGACTTTGGAGAGAGAAGGCGTATCCATTCGCTATGAGGAAGGAAAAAAAGACGGAATTTTCAGTAATTCCTTTTAATTTGGGTGTAATGTTTTGTTTTTCAGTGTTTTGATAAATTCACTGATATGGCCGTGGAATGTCTATGAATAAGGAAAAAACTCCGGACGTTGAGTTATTGGCGGCTTTGCAAAACAGTCGTGCGGTAAGATGGTACGTGATGGTACTTCCTTCTTGTCATAGGGGCCGGGCAAAAGGATTACAGAAAGAGCTTGACCGCCGTTTGCGTTGTAACGAACCTGCATTTGAGTTTTTCGCCCCTTCTTATGTGGAAGTAAAACAGAAAGGAAAGATGTTGGTAAATACCGAACATCCGTTGCTTTACAACTATGTTTTTATCCGTTCATCAGAAAATGAACTGTACCGCATGAAACAGGTGTTACCTTGGTATAATTTTCTACCCCGGGTGCGGAAAAAGGGGGGCGATTACTATCCTTATTTATCTGATTCAGCCATGGAAAATCTGCAATGGATTGCCCGTTCATATTCCGACGTCCTTCCTGTTTATTTTCCGGAGCCGGGGCGGTTGATGAAAGGTGATCGGGTGCGCATTACAGAAGGACAATTTAAAGGAGCGGAAGCAACTATTGTTATTCAGCCGGGGGCCGGGCAGAAAGATATTATGGTATGTTTGGAAAACTGGATGTGGATACCGTTGTTACATGTCCGTCCCGGTCAATATGAAGTCATTGCTTTAAATGATAAAGGCAAACACATTTATACCCGATTGGATAACGAACGTATTCAGATAGGATTGCATGAGGCTCTTGGACGGTATTATAGTGGTAATGGCATAACCGAGGAAGACAAAAAACTGGCTTCCGAAGTTTTGCAACAATACGGTAACCTGCAAATGGATTCGGATGTGATGCGTTGTAAACTTTATGCACTTTTACTCCAGGTTTATACCGTATCGGGGGCTAAGGAGGAATGTGAAAAGCTTATCGGAACAATTCGGGCTCTGCTTCCTCTTGTTCAGGCAGAACAGTCGCGTGCGCTTTTACTTGTTGTCTTGTACGGCTGTACAAATAACAGCATCTGGCATGCTCAGTCGCATGCCATTATTGACCTTTGGCGTAATGACCCTGCCCCGAAGAAAAGTAAACTCCGGTTGATAAAACAATTGGAAGATTACGACAAATGGTTAGGGCATTGAGGGAATGGACGGAAAAATATCCGCTTCCGATGAAAGAGAATTTGAAAACAGATAAATTAAGTTACATATTAAAGCAGATACAGGATTGGCCGCTTACCACTGGTTTGTCGGATATGGAACTTGCTTCCCTGACCCGTATTTATATAGCCTTTCACAACATGGTGGTTGTCGGTGATTTGGAAAAGGAATTCGGTAACAGGGAGTTTTATTGCCAACGCATAGAGGGACTGTATGCGCTATGCAACGAGCGGTTGAATGATCTTCAATCCTCTTTGGAGAAACGCATCCCCTTGATTTATACCTTGTATCAATTGCTGCTCAACCCGACCTTATGTACGGTGGATAGGGAAAAGCAGCAGCGATGCGATACACTGGCGTATGAGACAGTCATGGATTACCTTCAAGAGGTGTCCGTTGGTCGGTTGGCCGAAAGACCGAAAATGGAATTTGAGATGTGCCGTCTGATTGCCGAATTGTGTTGCAACCTCGATGAAGAGGAACGGGAAGAAGAGGAAATGATGTTTTATTTCCGGAAAAAATTGACAACATGGGTGGATTCATTGGTAAATGGTAATCATTGGAGCGGTGTATCGAATCTTGCAGCGATGCAACGTCTTTTCATCCTTTGTCGCAATTCGGATATGTTTTTGGATACAACTTATGATAGCGAAATCCGCCGAGTGAGGGAGTATTACAGCAAACAGGTGTTATTCACTGATAAAAATGATATTTCAGCTTATCAAACCATTGCCTTGTTCTATGAAATAAACCTGGGTGTTTGTGCCGTTCAGGAAGCCCCGGTATTTATTCAACGATTTGCCGGATTAATGCAACAAGGTGGATACACATTCCCCCCAAAAAGTGAAGAACAGTTATTCTGTCTTGCATGGGCAGCTGAAGGGATGTGCAGGCAACATCTTACTTGTTGTTATAATTTGCTGTAAAACATAGACAACCATTCTATTTCTTATAGATACACCTGTTGCCAGAACGAATCTTTTCCCTTTCAACTCCGTTCCGGAACGGAGTTGATTCGGAGTTGAAACGGAGAAGTAACGGAAGTCGCTATAAAAAAGAGCGGAGTTTGGGTGGGGTGATGTACGTATTACCTTAAATAAGTTGACTGTAATTTTATTAAATCTGTTTTCCCGCGTATGTTTGAAAAAGAGAACGCTTGTAACAAGAGTATTTTATATTAGTATCTGTTTTTATGCCTTCTGAAAACACCCGGCGTATAGCCCAAAACACAGCCATGCTTTATGTTCGTATGCTGTTGATTATGGTGGTAACGTTGTATACGTCACGGGTCGTGTTGAACGTATTGGGAGTGGAAGATTACGGAATTTACAACGTCGTGGGAGGTATTGTAGTGATGTTTTCATTTTTGAACGGGGCGATGTCTCAGGCTACACAACGCTTCTTAGCTTTTGAAATCGGGCGGAAAGATACAGAACAATTACAAAAAGTGTTCAGCATCTCTTTGATACTGCATGCCGGAGTTGCAGTGCTTGTTTTTTTATTGGCGGAGACATTGGGGGTATGGTTCCTGAATACGCAGATGAATATTCCGGCAGAGCGGATGGAGGCCGCCCGTTGGATTTACCAGTTCGCTATCTTTTCGTTTATGGTGAATGTACTCCAGGTTCCTTATAATGCAACCATTATTGCATACGAACGGATGTACGTTTATGCTTATATCAGCATTATAGAATCGGCATTAAAGTTATTGGTGGCTTTTATTCTGATATGGGTTACCTTTGATAAACTGAAATTATATGCTGTGCTGGTATTTGGAGTAAATGCGTTGATCGCGTTTTCTTACCGAATTTATTGTAAATGGAAAATTAAGACTTGTCGTTATCATTTTGTACGGGATAGAAAATTGTATAAGACTTTAACGGGATTTGCCGGATGGAATCTTTTCGGAACGCTTGCCTGGCTGACAAAATCACAAGGCCTAAACATTATTCTGAATATTTTTTTCGGGCCCTTACTGAATGCAGCTTATGGAATTGCCAATCAAGTGAACACGGCAGTCAATAGTTTTGTACAAAATTTTTCGACGGCCTTGAATCCTCAAATTGTAAAATCATATGCCGCCGGAGATTTATCTTATACTGTTATACTTTTATTCCGGGGGGCTCGTTTTTCTTTTTACTTATTTTTGTTTTTCGCCGTTCCCTTGCTGATAGAGACAGAAATTATTCTGAAATGGTGGCTTAAAAACGTGCCGGAATATGCGGTTGTATTTACCCGCCTTGTGATAGTAAATTCCATGTTGGAGTCTTTTGCCTATACAATGGGAACAGCCATTCAGGCTACGGGAAAAAATAAATGGTATCAGTTTATTGTGGGAAGTAGCATTTTGTTGAATTTGCCATTGGCTTATCTGTTTCTTTCCTGGGGATATGCACCAGCAGTCGTTTGGGTTATCTCAATATGTGTTTCTGTGATAACTCTTTTTCAACGCTTGTTGATTTTACGCCACTTTTATCGTTTTTCGCTTTTTCGTTTCTCCTTCAATGTTTTTTTCAAATCGGCGGGAATTGCATTTATTAGCTGCATTATTCCTTATTTTTTTCATTGCTATTTGAATGAAAGCTGGGGAAAATGGATAATAGTAATAGGTGTCAGTTTAGTAGCTGTTTCTTTTTTTGTTTACTTTTTGGGATTGACTCATGAGGAAAGAGACTATTTGTTGAAATTTTTAAAACGCCGTTTGAAAAATGAGGGTAAAAAAATGGCGTAGCGTTACGGATTAATCGTATTGGGGTGTGCCATAACAGTGTCTTCCTCCTAATTGGTTTGGAAAATATAATTTGGAAAAAAGTATAAAATGGTTGAGAGAGCACGATTGTGAGTTCGTTTTTTTAGAATAAAGGAGTTATGGAGAAAATCAAACGGTTTATTAATTGTTCAGTTCCCGTTAATACGTGTACATTACGTTGTCATTATTGTTACATTACACAGACGGGAAAATTTTCTGAAAAATTACCGGTTTTAAAATATACAGCCGAACATATCGGCAAGGCTTTATCCCGGGAGCGTATGGGCGGGATTTGTCATATTAATATGTGCGGAGGTGGGGAAACATTGCTTCCTCCGGAATTACCTGCTATTATCCGGGTACTTTTAGAAGAGGGACACTATATCATGGTTATAACGAATGGAACCGTGTCAAAACGATTTGATGAAATCGTGACATTCCCCAAAGAGTTGTTGTCTCATTTGTGTTTCAAGTTTTCTTTTCATTATCTGGAATTGAAAAAAAGAAAACTGATGGATAAATTTTTTGATAATATCCGTAAGGTAAAAAATGTCGGTTGTTCTTTTTCTTTAGAGGTTACACCTTCTGATGAGCTTATCCCATATATTGATGAGATGAAAGAAGTTTGTTTGCAAGAAGTGGGGGCTTTGTGTCATGTGACAGTAGCGCGGGATGAATCGAAGACTGGGTTCCCCATTTTAACAAACTATTCCCGAAAGGAATATCATTCTATATGGAATACTTTCCAATCCCCGATGTTTGATTTTAAACTTTCTGTCTTCGGGGAAAAGAGGAAAGAGTTTTGTTATGCCGGTGATTGGTCTTTTTACCTGAATTTAGGAACGGGAGATGTACGCCCTTGCTATAATTACTATATTTCCCAGAATATATTTGAGGATTTGAACCGGCCCGTAAAGTTTGTTGCTGTAGGAAAACATTGCCGTGAAGCCCATTGTTTTAATGCCCACGCGTTGATGACTTTAGGTGTAATTCCGGAGCTGAATACCCCTCCTTATTCTGTTATAAGGAATAGAAAATGTATGAATGGAGACGAGTGGTTAACTCCGGAAATGAATGAATTTATAAGTCATAAACTGGTAGAAGCTAATCGGGTATATTCATTTTGGGAAAAACAGTTCTCCACTTTTATGTATTATTATTTGGGCGGGGTAAGTTTTCTCCGGCACATTCGGAAACGCATAAGACAAAAATAGTTGTTTTATGAATTCAAGTGAGAAGATAGAAATTTTGAAATCCCGGATTGAGGAGGTATTGCGTCCTTTGATAGACCGTGATTATGTGTTGTTGGAACTACCTTATTATGAGAATATCGGGGATATCCTGATTTGGGAAGGAGAACGTCATTTTTTGGAGAAATTACCCTATAGGTGTTTGTACAAAGCTTCTCTTTTCAGCTACGATTCCAATTATGTCATTCCGACGGACGCCATTATTTTATTGCAGGGAGGCGGAAATTTCGGGGATGTCTGGAAACGTTCTCAAAAGTTTCGTTTGCAGATTATCGAAAAGTATGCGAAGAACAGAATCATTATTTTCCCTCAAACGGTTTTTTATGAGGATGAAGCTGTTTTTCAAGAAGAAGCCCGGAGAATGGCAGAGCATAAGCAATTGACCATTTGTGCCAGGGACCAGCAATCGTTCGATTTGCTTCAGAGCCGTTTTCAGAATGAGATATTATTGCTACCGGATATGGCTTTTTGCATTTCCATAGACAAGCTGGCAAAATATAAAAAAAGAGAACAAAATAAGATTTTGTTTTTAAAGCGTAAGGATAAGGAATTCAAAGAAACTTCGCCGGGTGATTTACCCTTTCCTGTTATGGTTACTTCGGATTGGCCTACGTATGAACGCAGATTTGTTTTTAACCTGATTATGCGTTTATCGGAGAAGGTTAAAAATGTTTTGGCACGTATGGGGCTATCGGGCTCTTGTTGGGGAAAGTGGATTGATTTTTATGCCGACAGGGTTTATCGGAAAAAAATGTTAAAGGTCGGCGTTGGATTTGTCAGTTCTTATAAAAGGGTGTATACGACTCGTTTGCATGTTGCCATTTTGGCTATTTTGTTAGAAAAGGAATGTTTCTTTCTGGATAATTCTTATGGTAAAAATAGCGGATTTTATCATACATGGCTGGAAGAAATGAAGAATGTTCATTTTGTAGAGTAGATTATGCTTGTAAGTGTTATTCTTCCTGCCTATAATGCACAAGATACCATTGCGGAGAGTATTGACAGTATTTTGAATCAGTCTTTTCGTGATTTTGAATTGATTGTCATAAATGACGGATCGACAGATGCAACCGAAAAAGTCATAGCACAGTATGATGATTCCCGAATTCGTTATTTTGCCAATCCGGGTAATCAGGGGTTAATATATACCTTGAACCGTGGTTTGGAATTATCACAAGGCAAGTATATTGCAAGAATGGATGCCGATGACATTTCTTTACCTGCCCGTTTTGAAAAGCAAGTACGAATTTTGGAGGAACATCCTGAAATTATTGTTTGCGGAACTCAAATAAAGGGATTCGGACTTTCGAAGGCTTCAAAATATATATTTACGGCAAAAGAAAAGTCAGGGGAGTTGAAATCCTGGCTGCTTAAATATCCCTGTTTTGCACATCCTTCTGTGATGATCAGACGTCAGGTTTTGACTGAGCATCATATTTGTTATGATAAGGATTATTTGCATGCGGAGGATTATAAACTCTGGGTAGATTTAAGCAGTTACGGGGATTTTTATAATATTCAGGAGGTATTGTTAAGATACCGGATTTCGGACACACAGATTACGCAAAAGAATAATTTCAAACAAGCTGAGGGGGCAAGAAAGTGCCGTAGGGAATATATAGAGAAATTTTGTCGGGATGAATTTATAACCCGTTCTGTCAGAGAGGATAAAATTACGGTAAATACGTTGAAAGCGGCTAAACGGTATTTATCGAAAGAACTTTTGGAAGTTCTCTATATGTCACTGAGTCAATATACGCTGAAAGAGTTTTTGTATTTTGTTCAGTCCGGGGATTTTTTTAAGTGGGAGGTAGGTATTAATCTGGCCATTCTGAAAAGATTTTTATGTGGCAAGAATCCGGTTCTTTAATGGGGAATAGTGCATATAAGCTTTTAATCAAAGCTTTATTCTTTTCCGTTTTTTTAATATTTATATCTTTATCGCCGGGAGAAGATTCATTCACTATTGTATTTTTAGAGCAATCCTATATCCGTTTTTTGGTTTATGGAATTTCTTTTCTGTTTTTAATTCTATTTCTTATTCATAACGGTATTTATTTGAGGAAAAGGGTATTTTATACCTTACTAATGGTATTGGGTGCTATTGTTGCCCTCCAATTATACCGTAGTTTTTTTGATGTAAATGACTTTTTCAAAATTTTAATACTACTTCCTTTTTTGTTTATTGAGAGAGTAAACGTATCTGATTTAAGAAACAGGAAATTATTTTTTGCAGGAGTATTTGCATTTTTTTTATTATTTAGTTTGTTATATGGGGTGCGTGAGGACGGACGTTTGGTATACAATTCTTATGATCCGAACTATTCTGCTATCTACGTTTTGTTTGCTTTCCTGATGGCTCAGAAAATGGGTGAAAAAACATTTTCAATATTGTTTTTGATTTTAGGTATTTTGACCTTTAGCCGGAATTTTATTTTAGCAATACTGGTTTTTTATATAATCCGCAGATTAAAACAGAATACGTTCATTAAAAAATTATTATTAAAAATCAGATTATTTCCTTTTTTTATAATTACTAATATAACCCTCTCCCTTATAGGTTTTGCGATAATAAGTTTATTTGAGCCTGTTTCCGGGCGCGGAGGTGTTTCATTAAATGATGGTTCGAACAGATTACGATTCACTTATGCAGTGGAAGGGGTATTATATTCAATTTCTGGAAGAGAAGCTTTGCTGCTTGGTGCCGGGGATAAGTATTGGCCTGCAAGTAAAGGAGGTACGGGAAAAGCAGAAATATCAGGACGGGTACATAATTCCTTTTTAGATTGTATAGCCATAAAAGGCACTATTTATACTTTAATATATGTCTTTTTTATTTTTTCGATTGTAAAAGAGAAGTATCAGGATGACAATTATGAATATGTTTTTTCATTTCTCTTTGCCATGTTTTTTTTAGGTGATTTATTGGGAGGATTATATGTTTATTGTTGGTGCTTCATTCTCTCGTTACAACGAAAAAATAATGTTAAGTTACTGATTCATCAATCGTGAGTTTATGGACTTTGTTCAATTGTGGGTAGATAGCAATGATACTGAATGGCAGGCTGAATTTAAGCTGTATGCAGCCATAAATAACGGTGATAAACGGGATGTCCGTTACAGGGATTGGGAGAATTTGAAATATTGGTTCCGAGGGATTGAGAAATTTGCTCCATGGGTGGAACGGGTACATTTGGTTACTTGCGGGCATTATCCGGATTGGCTGAATTTGAATTGTCCGAAGTTGAATTTTGTCAGGCATTCGGATTTTATTCCTTCTTCCTGGCTTCCCACGTTTAATGTAAATACAATAGAACTTAATCTTCACCGGATTAAAGGTTTGGCAGAAGATTTCGTTTTTTTTAATGACGATTTGTTTCTTCTTGACAAGGTCGTCCCGGAACGTTTTTTTAAGAAAGGCTTACCTTGTGACATGGCAGTGCTGAATCCGGTGGAGACGGACCAGTTAGGACATATTGTTCTGAATGATTTGGAAATTATCAATAAACACTTCTGTTTCCATACTGTCATCAGAAAGCATTGGTACAAGTGGTTTAATTTTCATAACAGACTGAATAATTTAAGGACGTTGGCCCTTCTTCCCTGGAACCGATTCACAGGACTACAGAATCCCCATTTCCCGAATGCTTACAAGAAATCGGTATTTCAGGAGATTTGGGAAAAGGAAGGAAGCATTTTGGAAAAGACATGTTGTTCCCGGTTTCGCGAAATTCATAATGTGAATCAATATTTGTTCCGTTATTGGCAGTTGGTTTCAGGAACTTTTGTTCCTGTTAATGTGTTGAAGGATTCCCGGTATTTTTTGTTGGAAGATTCAAATGTAGAAGCCATCAGCCAGTTTATCCGGAAACAACATAAAGCAATTATCTGTCTGAACGACGGGGAATTATCCGATTTTGAGGGGGCCAAGAGAAAAATAAACGACGCTTTCGGGGTTATTCTGCCAGAGAAATCCTCTTTTGAGAATTGATGGAGACAATCAGTGTCATCATACCGGTTTATAATGCGGAAAAATACTTGGAGCGTTGTATAGATTCCGTTCTTGCCCAGGATTATTCCAACTTGGAAATTATTTTAATCAATGACGGCTCTTCCGACAATTCAGGCCGTATCTGTGATGTCTATCAATCAAAAGACAGCCGCATACGGGTCATCCATAAAAAAAACGGGGGAGCTGCTTCGGCACGTAATTGCGGTTTGGAAATCGCTTCGGGAGAGTATATCGGTTTTGTCGATAGTGATGACTGGATTACAGAAGATATGTACAAATATCTTGTGGAGTTATTGGAAGATACGCAAAGTGACGTCGCTGCAATCCGATGTGTCTTGGCTGACAAACCGATGTACGTGAAGCAAAAAGAAGTGACTTATCAATGTTTTGACGGAAATGAGATCATTCATGATTTCCTTTTCCAAGGGGCTTGTTCTTCTGTTGGAAGTTATTCGTTATGCTGTAATTTGTTTAAAAAAAGTCTATTCACAGGGTTGCGGCTGCCGGAAGGAAAAATCGGGGAGGACATAGCCATTCAATATGAAATATTACAACGTGCTTCCCGGATGGTGAAAAGCAATAAGGCAGGCTATTTTTATTTTCAAGGCGAGCAAAGTGTTTCGGTAGGAGGTTTGAAACAAAATTATGCAGATTTATTGGAAGCTTATGAACAGCTATATGTTTTTGCTCTTGATTCCGGGATAGTGGAAAATGTTTATTTAGCAGAGGTTATACGAAAACGGGCAAGTTTTTCCATTTTAGCGAAAATCGCTTATTACGGAATAGCAGACACCTGTTTAGACCGGAAACGGATTATTGCCGAACATACGAAAATACTTCGGAGTAAATATTCATTTTTGATGAGGTCTCCGATTGCATTAAATAGAAAACTCATGATAAGCGTGTTATGTATCCATTTTAATTTATTGAGATGGCCGCTTGCCGTTTATCGTTTTTTAGTGAATAAATAGTATGCAGTTGGCAGTTATTATGTCATTATATAAAAATGACACGGTTATCCATGTAAAGGAGGCTGTAAAAAGTCTTTTCTATCAGACTTTCCCGGAATTTGATTTATACATACAATTTGACGGACCGGTTCAGAAAGAGGTGGAGTCTTACATTGACGGTATTCAAAAAAGGAATGTCTATGTGTTAAGAAGAGAAGTAAATAAAGGACTGGCTTTTTCTTTAAATGAATTACTGAATGTAGTTTTAGATAAAGGATATTCGTATATCGCCCGCATGGATGCCGATGATATTTCAATGCCTGAGCGCTTTGAAAAGCAGATTACATATATGGAACAACATCCTGAGATTGATTGTTTGGGCACGTGGGCAATAGAAATCGATGCCGGCGGGAATGAGTATTTCAGAAAACAAATGCCCGTGAATCATGACGAATGCCTGAATTTTTTCAAGAAACGGGATTGTATGATTCACCCGACAGTTATGTTTAGACGCTCTTATTTTGAAAAAGCCGGGCTTTATCCGGAAGATACTTATTTTGGTGAAGATACCATGATGTGGGCTAAGGGATTTCGTGCCGGGTGCCGGTTTGCCAATTTGCCGGACCACCTTTTTAAATTCAGATTGGACGAGAATTTTTTCCAGCGGAGAAGAGGCTGGAAGCATGCCCGCTCTATTTTTACACTACGATGCCGGGTGAATCGGATGTTAGGATTTGGCATTGAAGCCAATTGCTATGTTTTGTTGTATGCTGTTGCTAAAATGATGCCGATATCGGTGCTCAATTGGCTTTATAAAAAGATTCGTTAAATTTTTAATCGAAAATTTATGAGAAATGTTCCATTTTCTCCCCCTGATGTGACAGAGGCGGAGATTGCGGAGGTGTGTGATGCCTTGCGGTCTGGATGGATTACGACAGGCCCTCGTACCAAAGAGTTTGAAAAGTTGATTGCGATGTGTTGCCAGACACATACGGCGGTGTGCCTGAATTCGGCGACTGCTTGCATGGAGCTTATTCTGCGTGTATTGGGTGTTGGACCGGGTGATGAGGTGATTACTTCGGCTTACACGTATACTGCGACGGCGAGTGTGACTTGTCACGTGGGAGCTAAAGTAGTCATGATTGATACTGCTCCTGGTTCGTTTGAGATGGACTATGATAAGTTGGCAGATGCCATTACGGAGCGCACTAAGGTGGTTATTCCTGTGGATTTAGGCGGAGTGGTCTGTGATTATGACAGTGTATTTGCCGCAGTGGAGAGTAAACGGCATCTTTTCCGTCCTGCTAATGAGATTCAGAAGGCTTTCGGCAGGGTGGTCGTTTTAGCGGATGCGGCTCATGCTTTCGGTGCACAATGGCATGGAAAAATGTGTGGCGGGATAGCGGATTTCACTTCTTTTTCGTTTCATGCGGTAAAGAATCTGACGACAGCTGAGGGGGGGGCTTTGACGTGGTTACCGATTCCGGGTTTAGACGATGAGTGGCTGTATAAGCAGTTCCAGTTATTGTCGCTTCACGGGCAGAATAAGGACGCTTTGGCGAAAACGAAACTCGGAGCTTGGGAGTATGATATTGTGGCGCCCAATTTTAAGTGTAACATGACGGATATAATGGCGGGACTCGGTTTAGCGCAGTTGAAACGTTATCCGGAATTATTGTACCGTCGCCGACAGATTATAGAGCGATATAATGAGGCGTTGAAAGATTGTCCTGTGCAGGTGCTTGACCATTATGGTGACGATCATTCTTCCAGCGGTCATTTGTATCTTGTTCGGTTATTGGGAAAAGATGTGCAGGAACGCAATGCCGTGATAGAGGAGATGGCGGCACGGGGGATTGCTTGTAATGTACATTACAAGCCGCTGCCGATGATGACGGCATATAAGGCGTTGGGGTTTGATATAGCGGATTATCCGAATGCTTATAATCAGTACTGTAACGAAATAACTCTTCCTTTGCATACCTGCCTGAGTGATGAGGATGTGGAGTATGTAATCTCCAATTTTACCGATATTCTTTCCAAGTAATTTTCTTTTTTGAAACGAATTTTTGATGTAGTGGCGAGTGGTCTTGGACTACTTGTACTAAGTCCGTTTTTTCTGCTTTTGGCCGTTTGGATCAAGCTGGATTCAGCGGGACCGGTATTTTACCGTCAGGTGCGTGTGGGACGCTATAACCGGAATTTCCGGTTGTTTAAATTCCGCTCGATGCGGGTAGGGTCGGATAAGAAAGGACTGATTACGGTTGGTGGACGCGATCCGCGGGTTACGCGTTCGGGATATTTTATCCGTAAGTACAAATTGGACGAATTGCCCCAGTTGATTAATGTGTTGCTGGGGGATATGAGTCTGGTTGGTCCTCGCCCGGAGGTACGGAAATATGTGGAGATGTATACTTCGGAACAATTGCATGTGCTGGACGTGCGTCCGGGGATTACGGATATGGCTTCGATACGTTACCGGAATGAGAATGAATTATTGGCGGAGGCGGAAGATCCGGAGGCATATTATATCAGGGAGATTATGCCGGATAAGTTGAAAATCAATTTAGAGTATGTTGCCAAACATTCGTTTTGGCTTGATATGAAGCTGATTTTTAAGACAATTACTGAGGTAGTTACAAAATGAAATCCGGGAAAGTATTATACACCTTGTGGAAAATATTCTTATTCCTGTTTGTACCCCACTGGTGTTTGAAGAGATAGAAACA